>MDSV01248016.1_pt1 | contig 26705 bp, 21 predicted proteins | sample 810851 | NCBI WGS metagenome assembly MDSV01 (sample SAMN05326640, study PRJNA326480) | marine metagenome | isolation source: seawater | place: Atlantic Ocean: North East | collected 2012
GATCTAACCAAATAGACCAATTACGAACGTAATACGGATCCCATTTTTCCATTCCTAATGTGCCCGATTCACTGCGACCTGAAACTTGCCATAAGCCCGTAACTCCTGGTTTTACTTGATGGCGTAATTGCTGAACTGATTTCGGTAAATCTTCAAAATGGTATAAAGGAAGAGGTCTTGGTCCTACTAACGACATAGTTCCATTTAAAATATTAAAAAACTGAGGAAGTTCATCAAGAGAAGTACGACGTAATATATTTCCAATTTTTGTAATACGCGGATCTTTTTTTAACTTAAAATTTGTATTCCATTCTGACTCTAATGCTTTATCAGCCTTTAATGCTGCCTGTAGCTTTTCTTCAGCATTCGGTACCATTGTTCGAAACTTGATAGTACTAAATAACTTACCTGACTTCCCAATACGTCTCTGTAAAAAAAATGGATTTTTTCTATCTTCTAATAAAATCAAAAAAAACAAAATAATCACTAAACTAAGCCAAATAGGTAATGTTATAAGTATAAAAATATAATCAGTCATCATTTTACCTATTCTTGCTAAAGGATTTAATAAATTCTTAGTGACTTCAAGACCTAGAATTCCTTCAAAATCTATAGGGGAAACCCATAGTGAAGGAGCAGACAAGAGTTCGGGTAAAATAATAACTTTACGATAGTTTTCTCCAGGGCCACATATAAAAGAATTAAATTCATCATCTCTTACAGATCCTTGAACAATAAGACCTATTGGAGTTGTACTATTTGAAGAAGACATATCACCAAGGATTGGGATGTCTAAAATAGATGATTTATTTTTAAAATCATTTGAATATATTGCAGATGGTAAATATCCTAAAGATAAATCAGATCTTAGTAATCTTATAACATCTTCAATTTTATCTTTACCACCATAAATTGAAACTGGCACACCCCATAACTGTTTTTTACTTAATAGATTTCTAACCGAGAATCTTAATAACGGTAATAAGATAGCTGCTAATAAATACGTAAATAGAAATACAATTCGACTAGATGTAATATCACTTCTTGATAAGAATGATATGATTAACATACTGGCGAAAAATACAAATAAAGTTCTTTGAACTTTTCTTAATTCATCTGCAGATCCTAAACCCCAACCTGGTATCAATTTTGATATTAGTGAAAAAATAAACCATGCCGGAATTATTAACCATCCATTTATAATCGAAAAAGGAATATTATTGATCCATAGTAGTATTGCATTGGCAACAATGAGAGAAGTACTCATTACAATAGCATCAACTATAGCTATATATGAACAGTCTCTTATTAAACATCTCTGATAAATAAAAGATGACAAAGCCTGATTGTATTTATTCTCTATATTCTCCATTTTATGGACTATTTTCCTTATCCCAAGATTCCATTAATAGAAGAACCCCATCTAAAGATTCTGAATCTATAATATGACGATTATTATTCTTATAATCAACCTTTTCAGCAGCATCTTCATCAATTAAGCAGGTTCGATCATCCAGCTGCCTTTCTAGCCAAGCAATATTAGCTATTATAGAACCCGATTTGCTCATTTTTTTGGTTTTCTTAAAAACCTCTAATGCCTCATTGTAAAAACCCGAATTCCTTAACTCAGATCCGAGTGTCCACCAATATAAATCATTATACTTTCTCAGCTTACATGCTTCTCTTAAGTAGAGAAAACCTCTTTCTAAGAATTGTATAGTCGTATCATTTTCTGAATTATTTTTGCCTAAAAATAAATTAACTTTTCCTAATGCAGCACAAGTTACAGGACTTTTTTTATTGTACAAATATGCTTTCTCATAAGCTTTTTTTTCACTTAAAGCAACGTCTAATTTTTCTGATAAAGTTAGAGAGAAATATCTTTGATCATATAGAATTTGACCCATAATCTGGTAAGCTTTCCAATTAGTTAAGTCCCATTTAACAGCCTGCTTAGACCAAAATAAACTAACGTTGTTACCTCCCTTTGCTGAGGTAAAATTTTTCTCCGCATAATATCTCATGCATGAGGAACCCATAACTTTAATACTGAAAATAAAACCAATGAAAAATATTACAAATAGACCATATAAATAATTATTATTCTTCGAGATACTCTTATTCTTCTGGTACTCAAGTGGTGATAATGCAAATGAAAGCAATAATACAAATACCATAGCATTTGGATAAACATGCATTTGAAAATCAAAGAACGAATGTACCATTGTTCCCGATATCATTGCTAATGCTCCAAAACCCATAAATGCATGTCTTTTTTCTTTTGTTGTAAATGAATAGATTAAGCACCTTGAAATACTACAAAACCATGCAGCGGAAAATAAGATGAATCCAATCAAACCGTAATCTGATAATAACTCTAAATATTCATTATGAGGATGACCCGTAACCGTTCTCTTTCCTGTATAGCGATTTCTGAATTCAGGAAAAGAATATCTGTATGTCGCTGGTCCGTAACCAATAATTGGTTTATTACCAATCATCTCTAAAGTATCCATCCATGTCTTAGGTCGAAAATCAGATGCATTACTACCAATTACTCCTTCAGATTGTTCAGTAAAAAATTCTACTACCGGCTCCATGCGTTGTTGAAATGTTTCAGAATAAATATAGCTAGTGAAAAGTAATGAACTAATAAGAACAGGAATTAATATAAGCATTATCCAAAATAATTTTTTACCTTTTCTCCACGCAAATAATAAACCTAAGGTACCCAAAGATAATATAGCTCCTAACCAACCCGCACGTGATTCTGTAAGGAATAGAGGTACTAATAATGCTACAAAAGTATAAGCTGAAATAATTCTTAATAATATCCCAACCTTTGGTAGTAATACCCAAATTATTAAAAAAGGAAGAAACATTTGCATTAAATGAGCAAAATGATTTGGACAAATATAGGTTGATGCTAATCTACCATCATAATGATCAGTATATCGTTGATCCCAAAGCATCTGATCAGGAAATTTATAATGAATTATAAATCCATAAAGTGCACAAAAAAGAACTCCAATAACTAATAACCCTAATTTTGGAATATTACTTCGGAATGAAGTATTTTCATTTCGCCAAACTATAAAAGATCCAATTAAACCACCTAGTTTTAATAATTCTAATTTTGATTCAAAAATAACGTCAGACCAGAAAGTAATTATGGATCCATAAAGGAAAAAAATAATCCATAATGAGATATCAGTTGGAATTTTAATTTTATTAACACTTTTAGTATCAATAAATAATCGTTTAATAAACCATGCTAAAATAACTCCGTAATTTAGGATTACTACTGGAACTTCAAGTAACGTTTTATCCTCACCAACTACACCGAATAAAACAAAACTAATAATAGTTAAAATAATAAGAATCTGTGACATCTTATACCTATATCAAAAGAACTTTTTTTCTATTTTATATCTAGTCATTTTTATTTATTAGATACATTCCACCAAAATCGTCGTTAAATACAGGTTCTTTAGAAATATTTAAAGTATCAATAAAAGTCTTTATATTTTCACATTTTTTCGGAAATCTTATTAATAATGGCCTTTGGATATTTAGAGCATCTCCCAATATAAATATATTTCCGCTCTCAATATTATTAATTGATTTTCTCAAAAAACTTTCAGATTGACCAAAAAAATAAAGAACCTCACCTGGAAAGTGGTATCGAAGATATCGTGCAAATACTGGATTGCCCGCGGTAATAATAATATCGTCTTGAGTGGCTATTTTTAGAATATTTGATGTCTTCATCTTTTGATAATCTTTTATTGGGTCTTTGAGTTGTTGCATTCTTAAACTATTATGGAGTAATAGAATTAAAATCATTAATAATGGTAACCATAATCTATTATCTTCTGTGAGAGGTAAAAAAACTGTTCCGCACAAAAGAAGACAAAAAGGCATCAGTCCCATTACCCATAATTCTGGGTTACCAGGCTCAATAAAAAGTAAAACAGCACCATATCCAAAGAAAAATAAAATTGGTATTGATAGTGTTTTAATACCATCTGGAAGATAATTATTATTTGAAATTGTATTACGCCATACCCAGATAGACCTAATGAGACATGTTAATAAAAGAATAAAAAATGCAAAAAAAGTAAATGTTGAAAATAGAACATGAGATCTTAATAATCTCTCTCCATAAAAAACTTCTTCTAATAGAACTCTGCCGGCAAAAAGCTCTAATAAAAAAGCTCTTACAGAACGATATCCCATCACAAAATCACTCGATATTATACATTCAATAAAAGCAATTATACCTTTAAAGAAAGATCCAAATGATACTCTTTGTATGTTTAAAGCTGCATTTCCATACAACTCACTTATATTTGAGCAATATATGTATGCAGAGATTACAAAAAATAAACATATTGATAAATGTAGAACCATTTTTATTGCGCGCTTCTTAAATAAATAAAACATTGGTATAGCAATAAAAACAGCTACTGCATTCATGATATGAATTAATACTGCTAATACCGATACAAAAATAGTTAAGGTGAATTTCTTATTACAATCTTTTTCAGCTGTTGCAAAATATAGCGCTGCAGTAATAAATGCAGATGCTAAAAGAGGGATCTCTGCCTCAGCAGCATATCGCCAAAATCCATACGAAAAACCGTAAAAAACTGTTGCAAGCAAGGAGCTGACAGGCCGCAAGCTAAATCTCTTATAACAAAATAAAAAAAAGAAAAATAAAGTAACTACGGCAGATAATGAGCTAACTAGTCTCATAATTTCTAAACTATCGAAATCGGATCCAAGAAATTTTACAGTTTCATAAAATCCCTTTATTAATGGTGCATATATTAAATGATGTTTATGAAAAAACCATGGATGATCCTTACCATCTTCTATCATTAATGCATATTCATATACATCTTCCGCTTCAGTTCTATTTTCAATATAATTAGAAGAACACCAATAAAACGAAAATGTAGATATAAATATAGCTATGTACAAAACTAATTTCATTAACTAAAAAAACTCCAATAACATTATAATAAAAATATATATCAAAATTTAACGTCTATTATAATTAAAATTTTTAAGTCCAAATATCTGTAAAAATGCAAGCCATAAAAATGACGGAACAATATCCAAATATCTACGCCAAAGCCTTCTTGGCTCTTGTAACAATCGATAGAACCAATGAAATCCTGATGATTTTATCCATTCAGGCGCATCCTTCTGAGCACCCGCATGAATTGGAAATGCAGCACCAACTCCAAGCATTAAGCCAAAATCGGGATTATTTGAATGAGAAGCTATAAATTTTTCTTGTTTCGGCGTTGATAAACCCACCCAAAAAAAATCTGGCTTTAAATCTTTAACAATTTTAGTTAATTCCTTCTCTTCATCTGAATTTAAGTCTCTGTAAGGCGGTGCATAAACTCCAACAATTTTAATACCAGGAAAATAATTACTTACATTCAAAACTATTTGATCTAATATTTTTTTTGTTGCTCCATAAAAAAAATGTGTGAATTTGGTATCAGAACTACCATACGAAGACGCTTTCAATATATTAAGCATTAAATCTGGACCATATACTCTACTCATATTCTGATAACCCTGTTCTTTTCCCATCCAAACTGTTGGCTCTCCATCAGGTATGGTTAAAAAAGAATTATTATGTATATATTTTAAATCATTATCTCTTTGAGATTCAATGATACCATGGGCACCTGTTATGCATACATATCCATTAACTTTATTAGATCTTGCTTCTAATAATATTTTTACAGCCAAATCCATATTAATAGCCGAAACCCCAATGCCTAAAACATTGGTACGATCAATATTTTGATAATCATAAATAAATGACATTTTTATTTTTCCCCAAATATCTTTTCCATATTTTTTACAAAATGATCATTCGTATATTTTTCATTAGCAAGTTCTTTACCCTTACTTCCCATATTTAATGCTTTATCATTATCACCTATTAAGTCAGCAAGAGATAAAGCATAATGATTAATATCATGAACTGGACAAATTTTTCCTGTAATTTTATCTTTTACAACATCAGAAGGACCACGCCAATCTGATGAAACAATAACTAAACCTGAAGCCATCGCCTCGATTAAAACAATACCGAACGTTTCAAATTCATAAAAAGTGGGAAAGAAAAAGATACTTGCTTCTTCATACTCTTTAATTAAATCTTTACCTAATAATTCTCCACGATAAATAACATGATTTTCTAATCTCAAATCAGCTCTTCTTTTAAAGAATTCTTTTTTTATTTTTTTATTTTTCCAAGCACCCACCGTGTGAATACAAAAATCCAAATTAGCCTTCTTTAATTCAAAAGCTGTTTCAATAATTTCTAAAACACCTTTACTCTCAACATGAAGACCTACAAATAGGATTCTACCAGATATTTTTTTCGTATGATTAATTTGATTAAAATTTGAAATATCTATTCCACATGGTATTTCATAAATTTTTTTTGATAATATAAACTCTGCATCTTTTCTACATGATAATCCCATCACAATAGATACATCTGGATTCATAAATGGTTTTTTAAAGAAACGATAACTTGGATTTTTATCAAAAAAATCACTAAATCCATATGCATGAAAATGAAAAATTATTTTTTTTGCAGCATGCTTAGTAAAACTTAAGATAAACCAATCACGAAGTATTGTAATTTTTTTTGGAGGAGCTGGTGGATAATATAAAGTGGAATTAGGATGTTTCCTTAAACGTTTTAGTATTCTAAAAGTAAGAACTATCATGTGAAAAATTTTATAAAATCCAAAATTACCGTTTTCCTTAATTTGACGTGAAAATCGCATAGGAATAAAATCAACATCAAAATTCTTATATAAACCCTTTACTAATGTTTGTATCATTATGGACTGCCCATGATATGGTGGAGGTTGCTGGCCTACTATAATTAATTTATTCATAAAAATTTTACTTAATATTATCGATTCTACTTAGCCATTTTGTTTGAGCATTATTTTCTTTGAAATGTTCTCTCTTTGATTTTGATCGCTCTGTATATATTGAATATGAGATGTTATTTTTATTATATGCTCCATAAATTAACTTTTTTAAACGATGCAATATTATCCATATAAATTTTAATTTATTAATCCATTTTGGGTGCTGAGATGAAAATAATTTCATTTCACTTTTAGCAGTATGTAATAGCGCCCTATTTTCGCCAGACTCTGTAAACGAAGATATATGATGTCTGCTAATACCATATTTAACACCTGAATTAATCATTTTTAAAAAAAGTGCAGCATCCCCAACATCTTTCCACTTAGAATCAGGATATAAATCGTATTTTAATATTGCATTAGCATTAATAAACATAGCAGCGCTGTAGAGTGGTAATTGTGCTGTCATTACATGATAACGAAAAGGTTTTACGGGAACTCTTGAGCATTCTAATTTACCTGAAGGCTGCACAATCAGAACACTACCAAATAAACTATCTAGCTTTGGATTCTTCTTGCACCAGTCTGAAACTTTATTTAAAGCACCTTCTAAATACTGTTCATCACAATTTAGCCACGCAACAAAAGTATTAAATTCTTCTGTTTCAAGTTTATCAGTAATTGTCCTATCTAATAAAAGTTTCCATCCTTTACTGATTGCATCATACATTCCCACGTCTTCTTCGGAAGCAAAAGTAAATGTATAATCTTTACTTTTTTGATTATATTGCGCGATTTTTTCATTTAACCACTCAACAGTTCCATCAGTGGATAGTGCGTCCTGAATATGATGATGTACCTCAATATTTTGATCAAATTGATCAGCTACCGATGAGACACATAACTTCAGATATTGAAGTTGATTATAAGATGGAGTAACTATTAAAAAACGCAAAATTGATATACCTATTTTTAAGAAAAGAGCTCATTATAAACTTTTAATAGATTTGGCTTCTGATGTTTCCACTCTAGATCTTCAGTCATTCGTTTCAAACCAATTTCACTCATTTGCTGCCTCATAATTTCATTATCAAGAAGTTCCTCAATTTTAGTAGCAAGATCGTTGATGTTATTTGGTTCAGCATAAACTGCAGCTTGTTGTGCAGAGTAACGTCCTTCTGTTAGATCATATTGAACAATAGGTCGACCTAAAGCCATATACTCTAATACTTTATTCATAGTGCATTTATCATTAAGTGGATTTAAAGGATCACAATCAACACAGATATCACATGAGCTTAAGCGTTCAATCATTTCAGTATCAGAAATTCTTCCAGTGAACTCAACAAATTCAGAAATACCTAAATCAATTGATAACTTATTTAGTTCTTCGAAGCATGGTCCGCTACCAACTAAACAAAAATGTATATCATTTCGGCCGTTTTTAATCAGAATTTCTGCCGCACGAATTAAATGATCGACCCCATCAAATTCTCCCATAACACCCAGATAACCGACCATATACTTACGATTATTAAATAATTTTCTATTTATATTTACAGGCTTAAATTTATCAAGGTCAGGTCCGCTTCGAACAATCTGAACATCTTCTTGTTTCATTTTCCCACGCTCAATAGCTATTTTCTTGTAAGATTCGTTTGTTGATATAACTTTTGAAGCCAATGCAAATGTACACCTTTCAGCCCAGCACATGCATTGATAAAAAAATCCGCGTTTATTAAATTTTGATTCATATAACTCTGGCGTTAAATCATGATGATCAAATAAAAACTTCACTCCATAAAAAAGCCTAAACCAAACCGCTACAATAAATATAAGATCAGGAGGATTGCACGCGTGAAAAACTCTAAATTTATGAGCTTTATACGCTTTGTTTGCTAACCGCCACTCACTGATCAATGCTGATGAATATTCTCTAAAATATCCATATACAGAACTTTGTTCGGGTGGCAATTTATGCCTGTAAATATGAATATATTCTATTATCTCATATTCTTTATCATAACCTTTACCTGTTGGTGATATCACGGCAACATTGTACCCTGCATCACGTAAAGTCGTTGCTTCCATCCAAACCCTCCGATCAAATGGAACTGGAAGATTTTCAACAACAATTAAAATTGATCTTATTTCACCAGCAGATTCCATGATAATTTCCTTCAGATACTTTTGAAGTATCTATTCTGACTAAGTCAAGTATGGGAATATCTGTTCGCTCTAAAACTTTTGAATATAATGCATTTTTCGCAGCAATTATAATGAGATCTGCATTTTCAATTACACTAGCGAGATCATCACTTATCTCTGAATATATACTTCCTGCCGAGTTTCTGACTTCAAGATCATTAATACCCTCTTGAATTGTGGAAAAAACATTTTGATCATGAACTTTAATATTAATATTCTCTGAGAACAGCCTCTGCGCTAATTTTAAGTTAGGACTAAATCTTAAATCATCTGTTCCTTCTTTAAAACTTATACCTAAAAAAGCGATATTTTTTGGAGCGAATTGCAATGATTTTGCAAAAGCTAAATCTATCTGTTGTTCATTAGAATCAGAAATACTTCCTAAAGTAGGACTAGTTACTTTATTGGCCTCACCTAATGAAACTAAACCAAGTAAATCTTTTGGGAGACATGAACCACCGTATGCAAATCCAGAACGTAAGTATGCATTTGAAATATTTAATTGGCGGTCCTTGCAAAAAATATCCATTACTTGATGTAAGTCAATATTCAAAGATTTACAAATATTACCCACTTCATTTGCAAAAACAATTTTTAAGGCATGCCACGAATTACTTACATATTTGATCATTTCAGCAACGGCAATATCAACAACAGCTATCTCTGAAGGAAAACTTCCATATAATTCCCTCATACTTAGAATAGACTTACTACCTTCATTTGCACCCAATACTGTGACAGGCGGATTAAAATAATCTTTGACAGCAGATCCCTCTCTCAGAAACTCTGGATTAGAAATAATATCAAAACTTTTACCGCGTAATTTTCCAGATGATTCAGCTATTATTTCCCCAACTTGAAGATTAGTGCCAGGTGAAACTGTACTTCTTATAACAACTGTATGATATGTATTTTTTTCCTTTAAGGCATAGCCAATATTTCTTGCACAAGTGAAAATATGTTTAAGATCTAATTGCCCATCAGATCTATTAGGCGTTCCAACACAAATTAATGAAAGATCTGTTTCTCTAACAGCATCTATCTCATTTGTTGTTGCACTTAATAAATCTAGATTAACAGCTTCCTTAACTAGATCATCTATCTGATCCTCAACAATTGTGGGTATTCCTTTGTTAATTAAATCAACTTTAGATTTCTTTACATCAACTGCAATTACCTCATGTCCACCTTTACATGCGCATGCAGCATTAACACACCCAACATAACCCATACCAAAAACACTTATTTTCATATTTAAAAACCTATCTTAATTTTAAAATTTCTTTCCGGAATGCCTCTGTAGTAACATCGTAATACCTCACATTCTTCAATATGACTATAACTGGATGAGTATTTTCCTTTTTCTACTCTCACTTTACAAATTGAGTCTACTACAAATTCAATTTTAACCACATCTCTTTTAATTATTACAGTATTTCCTGATTGCAAAACTTTACAGGACGGATGCAAATGAAATGACCAAACCAAATCTACTTTTTCATCTGCTACAATTGTATCTTCAATAATCAAAAAATTCTCCATCATTCCAAAATTACGAATATGCATATTTGGTAAATATCCATTATGAGATGCAATTAGCCTTTTTTCATTATTTTCTACTGACCACTTATTTACAGTTACGGCTGCTTTTTTAGTCCACATTTGCGGACCACCTTGCTTAGATTGATCACATCCATTGATAGTTAATGTATTGTGTGATGAAGTGCCACGAAACAGGCTTCTTATTTCTGGCTCTAAATTATATGCATAAGTTCCAGGATCAACAATTATAGGATAACCTGATATTGACATAGTAAAAGATAAAGCATCGGCATGACCATGTGCTGCAATCGATAAAAATCCTAGTGGTCCTGCATCGGCTAAAACAAATACTTCTTCAGGACTGCCTCTATTCTGAGACATTAGATATATTCCGGCATCTTTAAACTCAAAATTAGATTTATTAGATGTATATTCTAATTTACATGAAAATGATGATGTTCCTTCAATTAAAGAGGTGTAAAACATTTCTGCAAATTGCCCACCTTCCTTAACAGGAACATTGCTTTGTAAATAACGTTTACCTAATCTAAATAACCAATCTTCCCGACCAACAGAATCGGTAAAAAGCTGTAATCCTTTTCCATTATCTGAATCACCATATCTTGGAAAATTACCGCCTATATCAGTTAAATCAGGAATTACATTTAACATAGACTTAACATTTGATGCAAAAACATCGGAAAACTCATCTTGAGAAAATTTACCCTCTAATAAAGCAATCAAAGCAAAATCAAGCACGAAAAAATGATAACCAAAAGCAAGCTCTCGGTTTATGCCATTACTAAAAGTTTGACGAGGAATCTCTTTTTCTAAAATTCTTTTTGATTGCTTTATCCACTTTTTACATTTTTTGTGTAAAGGAAAAGATTGACAAGAAACATATAGACAGGCCATTTCACCAATTAAATGATTATTTGCAGATGATCCTGAACAAAATGATTTGCTAAGAAAAACCATTTGCTGATATATGGCCATCCAAATGGGACTATTTTTAGAAAATAAAATATTATAAACAGGAGAACCACGTAATAATCTTTCGCACCAAACCCATGAAAGCAATCTAATACCTACTTCTAATGGACTTAACCAATTAACACCCATTAATACAGGATTCTGATCTACCCATGAAAATATCTGTTTTTTTACTTCTTCAGCATAAGAATCATCTTTTGTTATAATGTAAGCAGCTGCAAGTACTGTTAAATGATGATGCCGATTTTTTTCCCAAACGAACTTTATATCACCTAAATTAGAGTTCTGCTTATAATTTATATCAAAACTAAAAATATTTGGTGCTATTTTTCTTTGATAAGGGTCAAAATGCCAATTTATTTCTTTTTCAACTACATTTCTCTCAAATATAGTCCATTCATGATTCAAATATCTATTTGCACAGCTAATAAGTTCGTCAGTAGTTTCTCTATTTAACTCATTAATATTATTAATAATTAAAGGTTGTTTTACTTTCGGTAATTGAAATTCTAAATGCGATCTAGTTAAACCAAATTTTTTCCATTTACATTTACGAATCTCAAACTTTATACGATCAAAAATCTCACTAACTGTCATTGCTTTTAGACGACAGAAATACCATTTAAAATTTTTATACATAGAAATTTTTATAAATTTTTTACGCATACAATATTTATGTTACATAGCAAACCAATAATGACTAATTGATCTATCATGAATTGTTATACGCTTGTCCTTAAAAGAAGCTGGATTCCCTCCTACTATTTCCATAGAATCAACATCCTTAGTAACAACACTGCCCGGTAATACAACAGCACCATTACCTATTTTTACACCAGGCATTATCATAACATTACTAAATAAAATCACATTATCTTCAATAACAACTGATGCACCTTTTGTCGCAAAATCTACAGAGTTAATATCATGTCCCAATGTATATATCTTAGTGTCATGGGCAATAACTACATTTTTTCCGATTGTGATACCTCTTCGATTATCCAAGTAACAACCTTTATTAACGATCGTATTATCTCCAATTTTTAGATTACCAAATGCGAAGAATTGAACCGATTGTACTGATGCAGAACTAGATATTTCATATCTAGCCATAATATAAAATACTCTTCTTATGGATTTTAAAAAAATGAAGAAATGTAAAAAATTAAATAATGTTATAATTATATAGAATATTTGGAGCTTAATTTTTTTCATATTTTTCTCCGCTATCTAAATATTTTGACCAACCTTCCTTATACTGAGGATTCTCATGAATATTATAATCAAGGCAGGAAACGTTCCCGATGAGTTTAGCCGGTATTCCTCCGACAATGCCACCTTCTTTCACACTATGATTAACTACTGAATTAGGTGCGATAATTACATTATCTCCTATTCTTACTGGTCCACAAATAACAGCACCCGGTCCTACATATACATTATCACCTAATTCCGCTACATTCTTATATGGAAATTTACGTACAATCTTACATCCAGCTCCTAGTGAGCAATTTTTCCCAATTTTTGCTCCTTTAACTATCAATACCCCAATACCTTTATAGGCTAATTTAGTTCCTTCTCCTATTTGACAACTTGCTCCTATCCTACTGTTATAAATAAGTAAGGTTAATAAATTAACAATGTGAGAAATAAGAGGTATTTTATTTTTATAAGCCCAATAATTTAATCGATGTAATGTTACAGCATTCATATTTATTTAAACTTTCTTATTTGTATTTTCATAAATACTTAATAGACGATTAGCAACAACACCTGAATAAAATCTGTTACGAGCATAATTTAAGTTATAAACAGACATAGTTGATAATACTTCTGGATTGGCAAGTATTAACTTTAATTTATTAACAATATCATCCACTGATTTTGGACGTATAATATAACCCATTTTCTCATCTGCAAAAAAGTCGGCAATTCCACCTGTACAGCACGTGATTATAGGTAGACCAAAAGCCATCGCTTCAAGTATAGAATTTGGCATTCCCTCAGCATGATAACTTGGAAAAAGAAATAAATCTGAATCTAAATAAGAATTTATTTTATGATCCCCTTTAAGATAACCAGTAAGATTCACATTATTACATGGGTGTTTATTCAAATATTTTTGCAGATCTTTCATCTCACTTCCATCACCGCCAATAATAAACTTTAGAGGATAGTGATTTAATCGACGAGCTGCGTCTATGATTTCATATATTCCCTTAGCTTTTTCAATCCGAGAAAGAAAAAGAATTTTAATAATCTTTTTATTAGTCTTTATTTCATCTCTATTAAATGATTTCAATAACCTCTCATCAACTGTTGTTGTTTCACAATAAATAGGACCCGAATACCCCCATGAACGAACTTTTTTTAAAAAATGATCTGCCAAAACTATAATAGAATCTACTTTGCAATAAACAGTTCGAAACAAATTCTTAAATTTTTTATCAACTTTTTCTTCAAATGAAATATCCCAACCGCGAAAGAAAACAATTACTTGTTTTTTAAAAAATTTTGCAATTATGATGAAAATAAGATCTCTAAAAAAACAATCGGTTTTTAATGATGGATTTAAATGAATTAAATCATACTTATTTACGCTAAATAGAAAGTTAAAGATATCAAAGATTAAACGAAAACAACTTGGTAAATTCCAACTTTTATAGCGTTTGCCAATAAAAAGAAAATTAACATAATTTGGCAAATGAGGTTTAACTGCTTTATAATAATGAGCAACCCCACCTGGCCCGTTCAAATCTAGCGTTACAATTAAAACTTTCATTAATTTTTTAGACCAATATTTCTTCCAAAAACCTTCTTAAATTTTTACCATTCTTATTTGGATTAAAGTGTTTCCTACATGCCTCACGTCCCTTTACACCTATCTCTTTTGCAGTGGAAGGATTTAATAAAAGATATAATATAGCTTCACTGAGCTCTTCAATATCTTCAGGATTAACTAGCATCACATCTTCGCGATTTGATAAATATTCTTCAATATTACTAACATTTGTGGCAACAACAGGGTTTCCGGTTGATAAATATTCCCCTAATTTAAAAGGGAAACCAGCATTTGCAAATGGCGAATTTAGCCTAGTCATGCAAAGAATATCAGACTCTTTTAAGAATAAATTAAAACTTTCATCATCCATATATCCTTTATACTCAACGCCACATTTAATATTTTCATCAAATTTATCTAGAGGATTTTTACTGCCTCCAACGAGATATAAAATACAACTAGGATAGCGATCTCTAACTATTTGAAATGCTTTGAGTAAAACATCTATTCCATCTTTAGCTGCAAATGTGCCTGCATATGTAATTCTCAATGGGTCATTGCGTGTATGTATTTGGTCATCAGAAACTTCAGCAGCTATGGGAATTCGAATTAACGGTTTACCACATTTATTGTATTTCTTCTCTAAATAAGCAGATATAACAATTATTCCATTTGAAATAGTTGGTATAAATTGACATAGATATTTCTTTGTCCATTGTTTTATTCGACTTAGAAAATGTAATTCAGAGCAATCAAAAAGAGAATAATCCTCTACAATGTCATGAACAATTCTATAACCCATTAATTTGGCCGTGATAAGCAACCAAATATTTTCAATTGATGGCTGTCCATAATGCAATAATATATTGAACCGGCTTTGTTTTCTTCTTGAATAAAGAAAGAAAAACCCACTTAAAAGAAATGATATAATTTTAGGAATTAACAACCAATTCAAATTAATATCACTACCAATTATTCTATATTCAACCCCTTTATTTAAACCAACTAAATGTTTATTGTTATCTAATTGTGGTTTACCTCTTAGGATAAGAACTGATAATGCATAATTATTATGTAATTCATCAATAAACTGCTGAACTCTTCTTGTTCCAGCAAAGCCATGTGGATAAGGAAAATTTCCCGTAATAACGATATTGATTTGTGAATTACTCATAATCATTTGAAAGAAGTAAATGCGCCATAGATTGAAAAAATATACAAAATATTTTATCTAATTAATACTAATCTTCACAGCTGGATTTCCTGCCCATATTTGATCAGAATCAATATTTTTAGTTACTACCGAACCTGCACCTATTATGGATCGATCACCAATTTTTACACCTTTTAAAATTAATACATTGGTACCTATAAACACATTATCTCCAATTGATATAGGTTTTGATTTGATATTCATTTGATCAATTTTTATATCACTTCTCTTTATGTAATCAAGTGAGTGAAAATCATGATCAAAAATACGAGTATTACCACCTATTACAGTATTACTTCCAATTGATATTCCTGCTCGAGAAGATATAACTACAGATGAAAGTCCGCATCCATTTCCAATTTTAATATTACCATCTTTAAAACACTGAAATATTGTTGGATTAGTCAGCCCAACTAAATTTGAACCAAATCTTGAATTAATTCTAACGTTATCCCCTATATCAATTGAGTTTTTCTTTTGTAACCATATCCATAACTTACCATCAGATCTAAAATTACATCCAATTTTACAACTCAAAAATTTTAACTTAAATTTTGACGTTAATGTATAAAATTTTGACGAAATATACTTCAAAAAAACTGTATTTATGATTAACAAATGAACAGGAAATTCGTATTTTTTTATAAATTTTAACAATCTTTTCATAAAACAAACTTATGTTACGATATTTTTCTTTTTAACGTTTCTGAATGGATTTTAAAGGCACTGTTGGCAAATACTGAAGCAACTGCAAAATCAAAGATGTAATATGAGATCCTCATTACAGAACCAAAAATAAAATAAAAATGAAAAATATCCCATATAAATGATACACAGAAAAATAATGCAAAACGTGCTTCAATTGTTTTAATCAGTGCTAATTTTTTTGAATAATTCCAAAAACGTTTTATAGTATGATATGCAAATAGAAGATGGATCACTAATCCAGGAATGCCAAAATCAACTAATAATGTAAGTGGTCCACTATGATAAGCATGTGTGTGCCACCTAAACCAAGTGGTTCCACCATAAATGTCTCGACTTGTCGTATTTGCAATGATGTCAGCAACATTATAAGTTACTCCTCTGCCAATAAGTAAGAATTCTTTGGCATAATCCCAACAATAATTCCAAATTTCAACACGCCACGCTACCGAAGTAGCACCATTCATTAAAACATCATCAGGAACTCGCATTGCAGGAAGAAAAGAAATTGATCGTTGTATACCGATCGGTAAATGCGGACTCACAATATAAAGTAGTGCCCAGACAATAAAACCAGAACCAAGAACAGAGGACAGAAATAATCCCTTACTAGGCATCTTAAAGAAACCATAAAGTAATAAGACACCGAGACCTGCTATAGTGTAACTTCTAAATCCGGTTAGTGCAATGATACCAAAACTTATGACTAATAAGATAACATTCCATATTTTTACATTCTTGATATTAGCAATTAGTGCAATTGGAAAAAGACCGGTAAATAAAGGTGTTAAAAAAGACAAACGTCCTTGGTCAATAACATTATGCGTATTCTCCGAAAAAGCCCATCCTGAATTATATCCGACTACCGTCCCTATAATTGTTGCGACAAACCCACCCCATATTATCCATCTAATAAATTTTTGAGATAAAATAAAACCACTAGTCATATAATACATTAATCCTGATAGAAGTAATGCAATGTAAACAGTACCACCCCAAGTAACTGATCCTAATATTCTTAGACCAGCACCCCTTACAAATATTAACAATATAACAAGCCACATGAACATAGTTATATATTTTCGTTCTTTGGCAGGTAAAGGCTTCCATTGGCGCTGCCCAATTAAAATTCCTAACAGAAATGTAACAGCAAAAATTAACTGAGCAAAAATTCCTATTGTTGCTCCTGGAACCTGAGGAACCGGAATACCTGATGCGTTAAGAATTAATACAGAGGTTAAAGTAATTTTTGGATAACTGATTGCTATTAACGCAAAAGGTAGTCCAATAAGGCCAATCATTAGAATCCTATTCCCGATCCTAATCGTCATAAAACATAACACTAATGTGATTATAAAAAGAAGGATTGGTATAATTCTTCTTAATATGGTTGCTTCATTGATATAAACTGATTTTTTACTTAAACCCATATGTTAAGTTGATTCCTTTATTTGGATATGAATCTTATTCCGTAGTTTTATTATCACGAGAGATATTAGTATAAATTTTTATTAAATCATCCCAAATTTTTTGGGAGGAAAGAGCATTTCTAACCTCATTTACAAGATTTTCCATTCTATTATGATCTTCCCATGGTCTTTCTATATCAGCCTTAACTAATAAATTGGCAAGTTCTTTCCGATTACCAGTAGGAGCTGACCAGCCATAATTAAATCTTTTCAATAATTCTCTTGGACCTGTATTATCATAAACTATAGGCCATAAACCCATTGCCAAAGCCTCTTTTAAAGCTGTTGGGCCTGTATCCATACTTGTTGGCAGCATAAAAACCGCAGACGATTTCATATATTCAACAATCTTATCCGGACCGGCAGATTTATGCCAAGTTATAGAATCAACCATATTATTATCAACTATTGCATTTTTTAGTAGACATTCATCCTCAATGTTTCCACCTCCAAACATTATGAGTTTCCAATCTTTTAAATGACTGATTTTAAATGCTTCAATTGCATCTAAATATCCTTTCCTGTCACATATACTGCCTATATATACAATATTTTTTAATCTTTTTGAAGATATTGAACCTTTTAAAAAATCAGATCTTAATGGATGGTCTACAATATGAATTTTTGTTTTTTGGCCACAAAGAGGAAGCGTTATCTCTTTACTATATTCACCTTCTACAAATACATGTTTTGCTTTTATTAATGTCCGCCGTTCTTGGTATGCTATCCATTTTTTACCTGGCCAATCTTCTAGATACTTTAAATATGCATTAACTAAACCTTGCACCTGAACAATATGTTTATTTTTAGATATTAATTGTGCTGTTAAACTAAATGATGATTCTGTTCCCCAACCGTGAATAATATCTGGATTTAATTTAATCTTGAGAGGTATCATATAAAATGGATCAAAAATGTAAGCTGTTTGTCTACGGCCAGGAATCACTCTTATTAAATGGAATGTTGCACCTTTATAATGAAAACTTTGATTCTTCCACGGTCCTTTTGTTACTGGACATGCTATATGCAAATCAACTTCTTTTGGTGGAGGGAGGTGACCAACAACCCAAGACCATGTAGCACCTGCGCCATAATTTTTTCCATTTAATACTTCCTCTTGAATACTTTTAGGAAGACCACATAACCAAAGAATTTTCATATTTAAGAAAGTGCCTCTATTAAAAATTGTTTAGCTTCAGATCTCCAGGATTCCATCTTTCCAGTAATACTATCTATATCCCACTTTTCAGATAAAATTTGATCAACATTTCTATTTTCAATCCCAAAAAAACGATGTTGTAAACTTAATTTTTTCATCATTGTCTCTGTTTTCATTAGAATATCATCATTTAATTCACATACAAATTGTACGCCAGCTTTCGTACAAAATAACGTGCCATGAAAAGTATTAGTTACAACAGCTTGAGCATTTCTAATGTATGATAACCATTTTTGCGGATTAATACATATGTCATTTTTATTTGTCCATTTCTGTCGATAACAAACAGCAATGGTTTTTAGATTATTTTTTTTCGCATATGCCTTTGTCTGTATAATTATATCTCTGCTTAATGTTCCAGGATTCGCATAGACTAATAAATAAGGCACTTCATCTGGAGACTCAGAAACCACATCGACATCGTTAACATGAAAAGCAGGATCACATATCAACTGAGCCTCTTTACCAGTTGACTCTTTTACGAATCTTAAAGTGTTCATATCTCTTACAGAAATTGAATGAAAAGAATTTAATCCATTTATAGCATATGCTGGTGCTTCTTTATGAGATGCACTACCACAGCTTGCAGCAAATGAAATTATTCTTTTTGAATTTAAGAATTCTCCAAAATAAATAGAATCATAACCCAATCGAGGATTTAAGAAATCCCACACAATATCAGCACCTATCAGAACTGCATCAAAAAATTGATTCTGTGTATCTTTATGACTCAACAACTTGGGTGTAAATTTAAGTAAATTTCTTGACTCTAAAAAAGCTTTATGGCGACCCCAATGTTCATAAATTGCTATTGGATTTTTCCAAGATTTAAAATTAAGAATCTTTTCACGCATAGAAAAACGATGAGCTGGTGAGGTATAATCTATAATTTGAGGATCATGTCCCAAAGATTTTAGAAGATTAAAAGTGCCTAACGCCTGTAAAAAAGCACCAGGATTATAAACTTCATGGAATGTTAAAATTCCAATTTTCATTTATTTATCTCCTGCAAATAATTTCACCTAAATCGCGTCTATTAGAAATAGCTACATCTATAGATTCTGGATAGTTTCCAACAGCCATTAACATTATTATGATTTCATAATTCGGTATATTTAGAATTTTGTGTAATTTTTGATCTGTTTTTTTTGTCACACACCAATTAAGTGGGCAACTTCCTAAGCCTAAACTATGCAAAGAATACATTAGAGACATAGAAAATAATCCTCCATCAACATAAGCTTGATTACGTTCTCCTACACCAAAGAATGTTTGTATATTAGTGGTTATCGCAAGATAAGAATCTACACGATCTCCAAAACCTGCATTGCCATTCTGCAAATGCATAATGTGCTTTTTTAAATTAGAATCTTTAATCAAATAAACTTTCCAACTTTGCCGATTGCATACCGAAGGAGTTTTTCTAGCAATTGAAACTGCTTCTTCAATTTTCTTATCCGATACAGGTTCAGAAGAAAAATGACGAACGGAATGTCGTGATTCCGAGAACATTTTAAAATCAGTTTTTAGTCCAGAAGTTAACTCTTCTTTTTTTAGAGTTTTACTACCAGAAATAATATCTATTTGGTTGTCTAATAAATTAAATTGAGATTCTAAATCATAGTATTCAACATTGTTATTTCGACAAAACTGAAAATAATTTTTAAGAACACTGATCGCAACTGCATAATGTTTATTTGAAATATGATAATTTTTTGAACTAAAACGTAATAATAAGTTAATCAAATTTTGAGCTTTTCTTTTACCAAATCCAACACGCACTTGTGGTAATGAAAATGCTTTCTCAATTGTATGATAAGTAGCAATTATTCTTGCCTCTAACTGGGCTTTTGTTCTTACACCAAATACACAAGAATACCTAGAAAATCTCAAAGCATCATAAAAATAATTAAGAATTAATGATAAGAATGCTTTAAGAATACCTCTAAATGAAATTAATAATTTTTTCATGTATCATCTTTCTATGTATTTAATTTATATTGTCGCGTAAAATATCTTACGAGATTTATTAAACCATGAGTTAACGATTTAAATTGTAGATAAAATATAGGCCTTAATGAAGGAACTAATGGATGAACTAAAAAAGAGGATATGATTAAAGATATAACTGTTGCATAACTTGCACCAAGAGCTCCGTATAAAGGAATCATAAATAAATTTAATATGATATTTGTAATTGCGCCTGCTAAATTTCTTATTAATGCCCATTTATTTAAACCTTGAGAAATGATCCAAAGACCTGATGAAAGACTCATAGTAAAGAAAATTCCTTTAATTGCCATAATCTGAAGTAAAATAACTGATGAGCTAAATTCTTGGCCATAGAACCAAATTAGTGGTTTGGATATTATGATTAAAATCACCGAAAGACCAATTCCTATCCATGTCATAATATCTAAATATAATTGCAATCGCTTCTTATATTGTTCCTGATTAGATTCACTATTCAGTAATGCAGGAACTAAAGCTTTTGATAACATTTGGGGTACTAAAAAAACGAACGGCATAATACGTGCAGCCACAGAATAAAATCCTAATTGCTCATCTCCGTCCAAAATTAGCATGTCGCGAATCATTATTTTATCAATCTGCTGATATACAACGATTGCTATACCAGATAATAACAAAGGAAATCCCTGACGTAACAAATGAAAAATAACATCTTTATTATAATCAAATATCCAATGTTTGTTTATTTTCTTCCTATATATATAAACATAACCCAAAGATACAAAAATCCACTCAGATAACCAAGAAACGGCAAACCAGAGGACATCTTCTTTGACCAAAATGAAATATATTCTTAACAATGAACTAAGAATACACTGAATAGCTTCAACTATAGCTATATTTTTAGCCCACACCTTTGCTTCAAATAAAAACCGTAGGTTTTCGAATGGTCGTGCAAAAAATGAAATAGAACAGATAATTGTTAAGAGAGTAGTTTCCAAGTCAGATTTAGAGATAGTCAAAAATATAATAACACTTAATAATGATAAAATAGCACCAATATTCCGAAGAAATAACGATGAACCTAACAAGGCTTCATCAGAGTAAGATTTACGAACAAAATCCAATGTAAGAACTCTATTCAGACCCATCGAAGTAAAAACTACAAATAATGAAGAAACACCTATTGCATAATTTAAAACGCCATAACGATCAGGTCCTAAATACCTAGCAACAAATATACCTACGATGAAAGCAATTAACGCCTTAAAAAGGCGACCAAATACCATCCAGCTAGTATTTGCAAAGTATATTTTAAATTCTGTTTGCTTACTCATTAGTGATTATTAATAAGAAAAAATATGCTACGTATTCAGCCAAGAATTTAGATCTCTCTTAAGATTTAAAGACAACGCATAAATATCTTTTTTTAATGCATCATTTAAAAGAGCTTTCTCTTCAAAACTCATAGAGGGTTTTGAAAGTAATTTTTTTTCTAGAAAATCAATTCTTCTTTTTAAATCATCAAAACCACTGAGACTATTAATTTTATAATTAATCTTACTTATGAGGTTATATAAAAAATAGTTTTTAGGTATACCTGAAACATTATCTTTTCTCCTCATATCTGGTTTAAATTCTGAATCAATACTTAAAAATCTGTAAATATCTTTTATAAATTGTAGAGGATTATTTTTTAAATCATCATAAAGCACTATTTTAATGTTCTCAGACTTAAAATAGGATTTATAACGAGAAATCTGTTCATTATATTTGCCCATATCAACATATCTCCAAGGCAAACCGGCATTATCTTGAATTCGTTTTTTTTCATCCCTTAAAGCCTGAATAAAACTTTTAATTTCGGCATTTTCTCTGCGCATATGTAAATAGCTTGAATAAGCTCTTTCAATAGGATTTCTTAGAATCATTATAATTTTTACATTTGGAATTAACTCGCTAATTTTTTCGGCTGTTTGTGGTAAATAAAGATAAGCAGGGCTACAATCCCCCTTTATCTGATTAGTTTCCTCTTTAGAAAAAAGATTAAGATAATCACGCATAGATTTTGGCATTGAACTATCATAAGACTGCATAATTCTATTACCATTTTTTCCATATCCCTTATAATTTTGCTCAATACCAAAATAAGCTAGATAGCGAGCTTCTTTCATACTCGACATACAAACTTGGGGATGTTGATTAAGGTAATTATATAATGACGTAGTTCCAGATTTTGCGGCACCTACAATTATAAAATCAGGTAATTTAGTATTTATTTTTTTATCATTCATTAATTTAGATATGTCAGATTTGTTAAGATATTTTGAGTTGAAATAGTAAATTATGTGTATGCATTAAGAATAAAATAACACTTTGCTAGTAATTTAATTTATACCAATCAACAAATGCTTTTAAACCATTTTCTAGTGATGTAATTGGTCTATATTTCAATTTATTTTCTGCAGTCTTTATATCTGCATAAGTAATTGGAACGTCACCAGCTTGCATGGGAAGAAAGTCTATTTTAGGTTTAATATTTAGATATTTAGATAATATATTTACAAATCCCATTAATGATTCTGGTTTATTATTTCCTAAATTAAAAATCTCATACATATCAAGATTTTCAGTTATTAATGCTTCTACACATCCTGAAACAATATCATCAATATAAGTAAAATCTCTTTTCATATCTCCATTATTAAATACTTTAATTGGCTTACCTGATAACATTGCTTCAGTAAATAACCAGTACGCCATATCAGGTCTACCCCATGGACCATATACGGTAAAAAACCTTAAACCAATAGTTTGTAAATTGTATAAATGAGTGTATGTGTGACTCATTAATTCATTTGCTTTTTTAGTGGCTGCATACAGACTTACAGGTTCATCAACAAAATCTTTCTCATTAAAAGGTACTTTTTTATTGCCGCCATAAACACTCGAGCTTGAAGCATAAATTAATCGAGAAACCCCACAATGGCGACAAGCTTCTAAAATATTTAGATGACCTTCTAAATTTGACTGCTGATACTGAAATGGATTCTTGATGGAATTTCTAACACCTGCTTGTGCAGCTAAATGACAGACTCTCTCAATATTATGTTTTTTTAAAATATTTTCTATTAGTGGATAATCTATGAGATCACCTCTAACTTCTATAAAATTATTATACGACAATAATTGCTCATTACGTCTCTCTTTTAAATCGGGAGAGTAATAATCATTAAAATTATCAAAACCTACAATAGTATGTCCTGATTCAAGTAAAGTTTTTGCAACATGATAACCAATAAATCCTGCTGAACCTGTAATAAAAAAATTCATGTGTTACTTAAATATAGCACGCTTTTTTAACTCTAAGTAAATTTCTTCGGCCGCTTCTTTTGCTGTTACCTTTTCAGTTTGAATATGAATATCCATGATTTCGGGAGCTTCATATGGATCACTAATCCCGGTAAATTGCGTAATTTCGCCACTACGCGCTTTTTTATATAAACCCTTAGGATCTCGCTGTTCACAAATATCAATGGGTGTATCAACATATACCTCAATCATATTTTCATTTCCAATAATCTCTTTTGCATCAGTTCGATCAGTTAGATATGGTGAGATGAAAGAAGTTATAACTATTAGACCCGCATCATTCATCAATGCAGCGATCTCGGAAATTCGGCGTATATTCTCTTTTCGATCTTCCATAGAAAAGCCTAGATCTCTATTTAAACCATGTCTGATATTATCACCGTCTAGAACATAACATGGATGTTTTTGTTCAATTAATAGACGTTCAAGCTCCTTTGCAATTGTTGATTTTCCAGACCCACTTAAGCCGGTTAACCATACAGATAGACCTTTTTGTTTTATTACATCAGATCGCATTTCTGCTGTAATTAGACTATTACTCTTACTTATATTTTGACTTACAGGTTTCTTATCTACTGCAGATTTTGAAATAATTCTATCGATAATCATTCCAGCTCCGACAGTAATATTAGTAAGTCTATCAACAATAATAAAGGCACCTGTATCTCGATTGCGATTATATGAGTCAAATGCAATGGGCCGATGTAGTGTTATATGACAACGTGCAATCTCATTTAGCTCTAATTCTAAAACATTCTCATCATCTTTTGCATCACGCTTCATGGTATTCACGTCTACTTTATAACGAATTTTTGATAATACACTAGGGACTAGACTACTAGTATGCTTGATTAAATAATTTTTCCCTGCCTTTGCTGACTCTTCATGCATCCATACTACCATTGCTTCAAACTCATTACCGATCTGAGGAATATTATTGACAGGAACTAACATATTTCCACGTGAAACATCTATTTCATCTTCCAATGTTACCGTAACTGCTTGCTGAGAGAATGCCTCCTTTTGCTCACCATCAGCGCCATAAATAGCTTTGATACGCGATTGTTGACGAGAAGGTAAACTAGAAATAACATCACCAACTCTAACAACTCCAGACGCTACTGTTCCACTAAAGCCTCGAAAATCAAGATTCGGGCGCAATACATATTGCACAGGTAGTCGCATATCAATCAGATTTCGATCGGTAGAAATATTTACATTTTCTAGATGATTTAAAAATGTTGGACCTTCGTACCACGGCATATCAGAGCTTCTATCTACAACATTATCTCCTTTTAAGGCTGATATAGGAATAAAATGGATATCTACAAAATCTAACCTTGCAACTGCTTTGTTGAAATCCAACTTGATTGATTCATATTTATCTTCGGACCAACCTACAAGATCCATTTTATTGATCGCTACTATTACATGCTTTATACCTAGCAGAGAACATATGAAACTATGTCGTCGTGTCTGCGTGATTACTCCATGCCTTGCATCAATTAATATGACTGCTAAATTACATGTCGATGCACCGGTAGCCATATTTCTTGTGTATTGCTCATGGCCAGGACAATCTGCAATTATAAACTTCCGTTTGTCTGTTGAAAAATATCTATAGGCAACATCAATCGTTATACCCTGTTCTCTTTCAGCCTTTAAACCATCCGTTAACAATGCAGGATCAAAATCATCACCAGTTGTTCCATATATTTTTGAATCTTTTGTGACTTTTTCTAACTGATCTTCATAAATCATATGACTATCATAAAGTAGTCGTCCTATTAGAGTTGACTTACCATCATCTACGGAACCACAAGTTAGGAATCTCAATAAATCTTTTGTCTCATGGCGAGTTAAGTACTCCGAAATATTACCACGAATTAAATCTTCTTCCTGAACTTTATAACTTAAATCTGACATTAAAAATATCCGTCCTTTTTCTTATCTTCCATCGATGAATTATCACCATCAATTACTCGCCCTTGCCTTTCTGATGTGGTTGTTAATAACATTTCCTGAACAATTTCTTCTACTGATTCTGCATTAGACTCGACTGCACCTGTCAATGGATAACAACCTAATGTTCGAAAACGCACTTTTTTTTGCATAGGCACTTCTTTTTCCTTAAGTGGCATTCTATCATCATCGATCATTATAAGGATTCCATCTCTCTCTACCACAGCTACTCCCTCATCCACCCCACTGCAAATCACCCGGCCGCGTCCAGTGCGCTGCGGCTGGCCTTTTCGTGGGTTTGCGCTGCCCTGCTTTTGCCTCTCTGTCTCAGCCCGTTCCTCCTCAA
>MDSV01176799.1_pt1 | contig 26691 bp, 25 predicted proteins | sample 810851 | NCBI WGS metagenome assembly MDSV01 (sample SAMN05326640, study PRJNA326480) | marine metagenome | isolation source: seawater | place: Atlantic Ocean: North East | collected 2012
GCTTTTAATTTTAAATATTTTATCCTTAGGATCTAATGTATAATATGAGATGTTTATTTTTTTATCAATGAATGACTTTATTAGAGGCATAAAGGTTGAGAAATATTGATTCCCTTCGCTAAACAGACCGATCTTTGACTTATTCAAGGTTTAGTAATTATAGAGATAAAACAAGTAATTTATGATTTTTTTTAACTTAATAAAACTGCAATTTAGAGCTGAGTGACTATTATTTTCATATCTATTGATTTGAATTTAACAAAAAAATTTAATTTGAATTTATTAAATGCTAAAATTCAAGAAAAAGTCCTTCCGTTAGCATTTAATTAACTTTTTAAATATGATTTTTTTATAAGATTAAGGATGTCATTGGTTGTTAATTCTATTGGATTATTTTTTAATCTTTCAATATTTATAAATGTAGAATAGGTGTCAATATTTAAATTTCTAAGTTTAGATAAATCTGATTTTAATCCTAATTTTAATTTTAACAATTTAATAGATCTTATAAATTCATTTTTTGTGGATACCCTAAAAATTTCAAATAATTTCACTTTAATTTTTGCTCTAATACTTTCGAAATTCATTTTTATGAAGGGTTCAATATTTATGGCCACTGCCTCGCCATGTGGGATATCATGAAAAACGGTTAGATAATAACTCATCGCGTGAGGGGCTGTCGTTCTAGAAATATTGATTGCTTTACCACTTAAATTAGAACCTTCCAATAAAAGTGAGCGAATGTTTTCGTTATTTTCATAAATTCTAGATATATTAGGATATATTAATGATAAAGATTTTAAAGCGTATAATTCACTTTCTCTGTTTTTATTTTTTGCCCACAAGGACTCTATTGACTGACAAACTGCATCTATTGCCGAACAAGCGATTTGATGTTTTGATAGAGAAAAAGTTGTCTTTGGATCTAGAATAGCATATTTCGGAAGTATTCTTTTATTTAAAACTGAGGACTTAATGTTTTCTCTATACATTACAGCGAATTTTGTTGATTCTGCGCCAGATCCTGCTGTAGTAGGAATTGCAATTATTGGTATAGTATTGATTATGTCAGCAGAGTTTTGGAAGTTGTATTTAAAAAGAGGTATGTTATTTTTAAATAATGCTACTAGTTTGGAAAAGTCAATAACAGAGCCTCCACCATAAGCAACAATTAAATCGAAATTTGATTGTTCATATTTTATAAATAGTCTTGAAATTTCTTTAAAAGATGGTGTTTTTTCAGTTTTTGAATATATAGTCATATTGTATTTAGAAGAAATTTTATTGAAAAAAATTTCAGCGCCACTATCTTTAAAAGAGTTTTTGCCAGTAACGATTAAAATTGAATTAGGGCTTTCTTTTAAAAGTATATTATTAAGATTTGATTCAAATTCACCTTTTATGATTTTATTCATTCTTAAGCTTTTTCATAAAATTCAATTTATTTTCATAGGGGGTTTCTTTCGGTCTCCCTAAGTTTTCCCTTGATCCGTTCTTTATGAGTATTTCAAGAAGTAATGGCCCTTCATTTGAATTTAACCATTTTATGGAATTTTTTAGCTCGGTGTGAGAAGAGATTTTTTTAACTTTTCTATATCCACAATTTTTAGCAATTTTAGAAAAGTTTATTTTTTTACCTACGGTTGGTTGACCCCCAACAGATTCATGAGAACCATTATTTAAAATTATATGTTTGAAGTTTTTTGAATTAGAAGTCCCGTTAACGGCTAGGGATCCCATATGCATTATAACTGAACCATCACCATCAATACAATAGACATCATTTTTATTAAATAGAGAAATCCCTAAAGCTATTTGAGAGCAGTGGCCCATTGATCCAATAGTTAAAAAATCCTTATTTACAACTTCACTATTATTTTTTCTTAACTCATAGAATTCCCTAGATGTTTTACCAGTTGTAGTTATAAAAATTTCATTTTTAATTTCTGAGTTTAATATTTCTGTGAGAACTTTTTCTCTAATCATTAATTTACTTGTATTGGTAGAAGCTTTATGAGTTTTAAATTTTGAAAAAGTATTCTTTTTTACAAGTAAGGCAACTGGTCGAACTTCATTTTTTGATTTTGAAATCAGATCAGAAATTAAAGTATAATTTTTAAGTTCATTGTCAATTATTTCATAAGGAATTTCTAGAGTATTTAAAAGTTTTTCTTGAATTGCACCTTGTTTTATATGTTGAGGTTCGTCAAAAATCCCAGGCTCTCCTCTCCAACCAATTAAAATTATCATTGGAATTCTATATACCGTAGTATCACATAAAGAAAGCAGTGGGTTAATTGCATTACCCAATCCTGAGTTTTGAAAATATATAAGTGGGATTTTTCCAGTAGCCAAGTAATACCCAGCAGCTAAAGCAATTGCGCTCCCCTCATTTGCAGTAATTTTATGATTTTCAGAGCCAATTTTATCGTCAAAGCAAAAACTCAATTCTTTTAATAAAGAATCAGGAACACCTGAATAAAAATTAATTTCTTTTTCAATTAAAAACTCAAGAAATAAATTTGGATCAATCACGATTTATTTTCCGCCAGGAATTAAGTTTAATATTTCTTTAATTGACATCATATCTTTTGTGGACTCAAAGCTTCGGGAATTATTTAAAATGGATTTAGCAGTTTTTATCATTGATGGATATGAAGAGCGAAGAAGTTGATTTGCATAGATTACAACTTTTACACCATAGTTTATTAATTCTTGCTCTTTAATTTTATTGTAACTAGAAGGAACAGCAATTAATGGCTTATGGCTTCCAAATTTTTTATACTCTACACAAAATTCGAATATTTCATTAGGGGTTTTTTCTCTGGAATGAATCATTATTCCGTCAACACCAGAATCAATGTATGCTTTAGCTCTATTTAAAGCATCTTTCATTCCTGCTTGTAAAATTAAACTTTCTATTCTGGCTATAACCATAAAGTCAGAAGTTACTTGAGCTTTTTTAGCAGTTTTAATTTTATGACAAAAGCTTTCAATTGAATCTTGTTGTTGATTAACTTCATTACCAAACAAAGAGTTTTTCTTTAAACCTATTTTATCTTCAATAATAATAGCAGAAACACCTAATCTTTCTAAAGTTTTAACAGTAAAAGTTAAATGTTCCGGTTTTCCTCCTGTATCCCCGTCATAAATGATTGGTTTAGTTGTAACTTCGAGAATATCGTTTATACTTGTTAATCTAGAAGTTAAATCTACAGCTTCAATGTCTGGCTTCCCCCTTAAAGTAGAATCAGTTAAACTACTTGCCCACATTCCATCAAATTCAATTCCAATCCCTTCAGGGCTTAATACTTTAGTGCTTTCAACGATTAAACCGCTAAGGCCACTATGAGCCTCTAATATTCTCACTATTGGTTTTGAATCAATAAGTCTTTTTAATTTTCTTCTTCGAATATCAGGAGTAGTCCCTATTTCTTTAATAAGCTCATGTAATTTTGTAGAGGATACGTCTTTAGTATACTCTGGTTCAATAACCTTCCCTCCCCATTCTTTCATTACTTCAAGGACCCTTTTTCTTTTATTTTTTTGAGGACCTTCTTTCCAATCATCTCCATGAACAAAATAATCAGGCTTCAGTTTTCTTATTATTGAAACATAATCATCATCTTCTTGCGGTATTACTTTATGAACGCCAACTATATTTTCAGCAACAAATTTTCTTTGCTTAAAGGTAAGGAAAGGGACTCGTTTATATTTAGCAACAGCCTTATCAGTTAGAAGACCAACAGTAACTTGTCCTAATTCACTAGCTTTTTTGATAATATTTATATGACCATTATGAATTAAGTCAGCTGCCATTGGCAAATAAACTTTTATTTCTTTTTTCATGTTAAAACCATTTTTTAGTTTCATTAGAAAGCCGATCGGTATTGTTGAAATATGACAATTCAACTTGGGCTAAACTATTCATTGCTCCTGCAACTTCATAAACTATGAGTTTGGCGTTAGCATCTTCAACATTAGTGAAACAATATGAAATAAAAGGTTGGATATAAATAGAATCTCCAGGTAATAATATGTAACTGTGACTTATATCATTTATTTTCCAATCAAATTTGACTTTGCAATTACCATAATTGAATAAAAATGAATGAAAAGGGCTTTCAAAATAATTAGTTTTAGATTTAGTGTTTAAAATTTCCATTTCTTTTCCTTTTGCAATTTCAAGATGTCTCGGATAAGCTAAATCTTTAATTAAATAATTTTTGTTTTTTTTGAATTCTTTATTTTTATCAATAATTATTGCATTAAAATTCCCCTTATTTTTTTGGGCCCCGATTTTTTTAAATTTATTTACTCTTTCTTCTCCAAGCCAGTACATTTCTTTTTGAGCTCTTCTAACTTCTCCACCAAAAGTTACCGCTATTATAATTGCATCTTTTGAGTTATCTCTACTTGCGAAAGAATGAGGATAAAAAGGTGTAATGTAATTAGAGTCCCCAGTATTCATTTCTTGACAGTAATAATTTTCGCCTTCTTTCCAATAAAAATTTACCGGCCCTATAAAAAATGTTAATTGATGTAAAAAGTGACCGTTATTATAGGCAATTTCAGGATTACGCGGATCAGAATCATTAACATTTCGCAATTCTTTTATCCATTCTGGTTTGAATGGTCCTAATTTGGACATTGCGCTATCCCTATATTCATAATAAGGGAGCTGTTCATTATTGCTGTTTTTTCTATTAAAAACTCTACTTGTTTTTATAGAATCTTTGCCTTTCATAATTTTAATTCCATAAAAACAATCATCATCTGGAATATATAGATCGGAAATATCAATAGGGTAGAAATCGCCCATTTTATTAATAAATGCATTTATTTCTTTTTTTGAAGATGTCCCTTCTAATACTTTATTAAGTTCTGAAATTTCAAAGTTTAATTCAAAAGCAGCTGATTCAGGGGTTCTTTTTAAATCGTTTAATTCACTTCTTATTCTGCTTCCAATTAACTTAAAATATTTCTTTTTATCAGACATTTATTAATCTTTGAATTGTAAATCTATGGCAATTGTTTTTTTTAAACGAATATTTCTTTAAGATCTTAAATCTTATGTAAGTTTTGGATAATGTTAAGATAAAATTTATCAACAAAGATTTTTAAACATCGACTCTTAAGTTTTTTTCATAAAGATCCAAACCTTACTGTTCAGCTATACACTGAATAAATTCAAATATCAAACACTCAAAAAGATGAATTTATTAAATAACCCAAATCTTGAACGACAAAACTGTCAACATCCTTAATATTATTATACCCTTTTATATATAAAGAAGTTTTTGTTTTATCAATAGCTGGGTCAAACCTGTAGCCATGATCACCGGTTATAATTATTCTTGAGGCATTAAATTTACTGTCATTCAAAATACCTAAAAGCTTTGTTAAGAAAAACCTTTTAAACAGTATGTGATTATCTAAATCACCTAAGCTCGCATCTTCATGATGCTCATCAAAGTAGGAATACGGATAGTGTGGAGCATAAAGATGAAAGAAGTAAAAATTATTTTTTTTTGGACTCGTGGAGATTAAATTAGATAAAACTTCTTTATTTAGCTCCCAATAGGGCTTGTCAGGCCCTTGTATCTTTTTATCAATAAAGCCATATAATGTTGAAGCCAGAACTTTATCAATTATATTCATGTTTTTTTGATCAGTGGCTTTATTCAAAAGATGATTGTTTAACGTCTTTTCATACCCATCAAAGTTAAGATGGCCATATGAGGTAACCTTAACTCCCTTTTTTTCTAATGAATCAACAAGAGCGTTTTTTCTAAAACTCTCAGTAAATTTAGTATAAATTAATTTTCTATCACTGTACCCATTGAAAACATCCTCTTCATAAAGAAAAGTTTCTTTTGATTTATGAAGGTTGAAATTAAAAATTGAGGGCAATGACAGGGTTGTCTTAACACTTAAAGAATTGAAAACAGGAAAAGTTTGAAAACCAATCTGATTCAGTTTTTTATCAAAATTAAAATCTATTGAATCTTTTGTGTAATTATAAATTTCTTGACTTGAAGAAAGTTCATCTAAAATAATAAATATCACAGGAGAATCCTCAGGCACTACGTTATTAAAATCTGATGAAGACTTCCTTAACCTATCCTTGTATGAATCTATTGACTGTTCAGTTATATAATTCTTGATATCATCAAATTTATTGTTGAAGGCAAAACTATCAGGATCTTCTTCTGGTGAAAAAATTTTTACATTTATTCCTTCATCCTCAACTTTATCAAAATTAAAATCAAATGAAGACATTCTTAACCTCTGCTTAAACGAATCTATTGAACCAGTATTATAAAATGGAGAGACTATAAACTTAGATAAAATAAAAAAAATGATAAACACATTAAAAACTTTGAATCCATTTTTATTTACCGCTGACATATAAGTCGCGAAATAGATCAAAATAATAAATAATATACTGAACCACCGAAACCTTAATGTGTGCAAGGTAAGGTTGGTATCTTCAAAAAACCAAACAGAATAAAAGAAGTAAATTATTAATGTCAATATTATTGGGTTCATAGGTTTTTTTTTGAGATTATCTATTATTAGCAATGCCATAAAACCAAGAATACAATAAGTAATATCTACAGAATGATCTAAATAAAGGTTAGTCAAAAATGGAAGAAGAAGTATTGAAACTAATTGGGTATTTATAGAAATATTATTCATTCAAATAAATTTCTTTGTAAAAGTAAAATACTTTTCTTTTTTTGCTTTAATATCAAATTGTTTTTTGTAAGTCTTGCCAACAATTCTAAAACCTTATTGTCTTGAAAGAAAATAAACCCTGATGGGCGTCTGAATGAATTTGGATCTTTCATTTCTTTTTAAAAAAATCTTTAATCTTATCTCTAAAGTTTTTAAAAAAAACAATTACGCTTGCAAAGCCAGCAACAATTAATTGAATCAAAATCATTCCTGTGCCAGGATCAATATATAAAAAAAACATAATTTTATTGTTTAAATTATTTGTAAATCAATATTTAAAATTCTTCATAATAAACCAACTTCTGCAAATCAATTAACGAATTTATTTATGCCTTTTTTGGAGAGTTGAATAAGATTTTAATTCAAAATAATTAACATCTAATTTTAAGAATCTTCATAATCTATTTACCCTTAGCTGCAACTTTGTAACTTATTTAATTGATATATGATTATTTTTTTTTTTAAAAGTAATATTAATAATCACCCATTTTAAAAATCTTCTAAATATTTTTTTAAATAATATCAAATTAATTAACCTTTTTTTTATTAAAAATTCTTCTTTAACAATACCAGAATGTATCTTAATGAAAGTTTTAATTAGAGTTTTTTTATTTAAAAATAAATTTATGCGAGTATAATTTATATCACTTATGGGATTTATTTCTTTTGAAAAATAATATTCCCTAGCTATAAGAGTATTTGTTAATTGGATCTTAGCATTTAAATGTGATATATTTTGCCTATGTTTTCTTATGTAATATAGTTGCTTCTTTAAATTTGACAATTCACCTATTTTAGCTAATCTGTAGAACAAATCGTAATCTTCAGCATGTTTTAGCTTTGCCGAATACATTTTAACCTTCTTAATTGCTTCCTTATAAAACATAATTGTACCATGAATCAATCCTGGTTTCAAATTAATCATTGAATGAATAATATCTTTATGATGTGCTGGTAAGAAAATATTTGAGAGCTTAGAATCATATTCATTAAAAACTTTAGCTTCGGTTCCAATCAAAATTACTTTTCTTTTTAAAAAAGAACTTAATTGTAATTCCATTTTACTAGGGTGAAGCCTGTCATCAGCATCCATTCTCATGATAATTTCGTTTTTGCATTTAGAAATTCCATAATTTAATGATTCAACTAATCCTGAATTTGATTTTTTATATAAATGAATTCTATCATCTTTAAACTCATTAATCAAAGAAACTGTATTGTCAGTTGAACCGTCGTCAATTAAAACTATTTCAAAATTTTGATGGCTATTATCAAAAATAGAATTGATTGCCTCCACAATAAACTTTTCGCCATTATAAACTGGAAGAAGAATAGATATGGGCTTTGAATTCATTTAATTAATCTTTTTATATAACCATTTTGCCAAACTATATACTTTAATTTTTTTTGTAAAAGGAATTAAAAAAGCTATTGTAGAATATTTATATTTTAAGTATTTATTTTTCAATTTGATTACAAGTGAATCATTTTTTGAAATAATTCTATTAATCAGAGCAACTTCTCTTTTTGAAGATACAGTATTTAATTTTTCTTTCTCTTTTAAAATATCTTGTAAAGCTTGAAATTTAAAGTCGTTATAATAAAAAAAATTAGATGGGTTATAAAGGCTATCCTCTAAATTAATTAAAGGTTGAAAAAGTCTTAAGTTATTAGGTTTATTTATTTCCTTTAGTAATATCTTATTATTTGTTGATAAATACAGGGTAGGAGAATTTTTTAATCCAAAAAGGCTTAAAGCTGAATCAGAACTTATAACTAATTGATCAGATGAAATATTTAAACTCCTAAGATTTTCTCTTAACTTTTTTAGGTTATTAAATAAGTCTTGAAATTTGTAAGGAATGGATTTATTTAAAAAATGAATTGAATTATCATTTAAAACTAATTTTGACAAATCATAAGTCTCATTATTATTATCAGTAATATGAACTGAAGCTTTATCAATATTAAACTTATTCCTCAGCGAATTTTTAATTTTATTGACTTTTTCTAAAGATTCTTCTTTAAAGAAAATTAAATGGATTTCTGAAAAACTTGAAAATGCTTGACTAACTTTTGTATATGCTCCTGAATATCCCTCTGAAAAATCCCCTAACCACTTATGTTCTTTATATACTTGGGCTACAAAATTTTGAGCACCATTTGCATTTAAGATGATTTTTTTTTGATAAAAAATATTTGAAAACTCATCAAAATAATTGACACTTTTATTAGCAGATGGCCAAATAATAGCTAAAAAATTATTTTTAGTCAAAAAAATAAATTCCAAAATAGCTAATTGAATAAAATTATTAGACATCCCCCTTAATCTAAAAAAATTATAATCATATACATGATTGCTTTCTTTTGTCTGTTTAACACTAACAAATGGCGCTTTGTAATATATCGCAGAGGCTAATCTATGAGCCCCATTAACAATAGATCCCTCTTTTGAAATTGGGATTTTTGAAATTTCACTATCAAAACCATTCTCCTTTATTGAATTTGAAACTTTTTTAAATTCAAATAAAAAGTCATCAAAAGTTCTTTTATTTGAATTATGTTCAACAAAAAGGCCATTTGTTATAACCTTAATATGAGAGTAATATAAATCTCTAGAGAGCTTTGTAGCATCTAAATCAAGATATTTTAGATATAATATTTTAAATATAACATCTAGCCTATTAAGGGTTAATAGCTTGATTGGTTTTGTTTGCATTTAATTTTAATTTTGAGATATTTCTTTTAAAAACTTCCTTTATTTTTCTATGAAAAGTAACCCTTGAAGCTTTTATTAAAACTCTCCAATTTGATAATAAATCATTAATTTCTTTTTTATCTATATTATCCAAAAAATTTTCATTTCTACCAGCATCGTCAGTATAGGTGTAATAATAATTATAAGTCTTTAAAAATGAATTTAAAACACCTGAACATATAGAATCGTCTAAAATAAAATGCTTTGGAAGTAAGAAATTCATTTTAATAGCTAGGTTGTCTAATCTCTCTATATAATCGGGTTTTACAAAATTCTTTTGCAATTTAATATGGTATATTAATGAATAGAAGTAATCTAATTGACAAGGTGTTGGAATACCGTTAGTAACAACTTTTCTAATTAGCATGTCTTTTGACCAAACTGGATCATAATACTTATCCCCTATAAATCTAATATCTAATGGAATTTCGAAATTATTAACCGTCACAAAATAAGAGCATCTTTCACCAGATCTCTTTTTAGCATTCATTAGAGCAGAGAAAAAATTTATTTCTTCACATAGAATATCAATATCGTCGCCATCTTCAAAAATATACGAGTCATTTAAATCTTCAAAATTCCTTAAAATTAACCAACTAGTATGTTTATTTAAGAAATCAAATAAGAAACTTAAGGATATCCAGCTTTTAGAACCTATTAAATCATCATTTAGGTTAATCATGGTTTGATTATTAATATCCCCATTTAAATTAAATAATATTTTAATCGCGTTGGACTGCAAATTTGATGATGTTAAGCAATATTTCTTTTTGGAAAATTTAGATTTAATTATATCAACTAATTGAACTAGTCCAGCACTTGCATGTAAAATATTATTATGATCGATTAAGATTTTTATATCATTATTAACAGCTTCAACAAATATTAGATATAAATCAACTTTAGTATTATAATCAAATTGATCCTCAGATTTAAAAATCTTAATAAGACGATTTAAATTATTTTTTAACTGTAACCGCTCCCAATTGATTTTACAGATTGTGTAATCTTTAATGCCTTTAATTGACTCTATTCGTTGAGAAACATCCAATATCTCTGACGTATTGATTAAAATACAATGATTACTATGACTATTAAGTTCTCTCATTTTAAAGGATTAAAAAATAAAATTGATTTAAGTTTAATTATATGATGATTTCTTAATTTGATGTCAAAAAAATCATAAAAAATCTCTAAAACAAAAATAGCTATCACTGTTGCATAACTAACACCATAAACACCAAATATTGGAATGAATAAATAATTTAAAAAAATACTAAGAAAAATTCCAAATAGGATTTTATAAAATAAATTTTGTTGAAGATTGTTCTTATATAAAACTTTTACATGAGTTGTTGAAAGACCAATAATAATTAAAACAAAGCACGAAATTTTAAACAAGTCGGAAACATATTGATATTTGAAATTAAAAATAGAATTAATTATAAAATCACCACTTAAATAAACGAATAGAAATATAAAAACCGAAACCCAGAAAGAAAAAAAATACATCTTTTTGATTGTTTCAATATCATTCTCGTTTGTCTTTAAAATTCTAGGGAAAAACGTCTCAGAAAAAATTACTGGTAAAACATATCCAAATGATATAATTTTATAAGAGGCAGTATAATTTCCTAAATCTTCTAAACTTAAAAACTTTTGAATCATCAATATATCTATCCTGTAAAATAAATTAACTCCTAAGCCATAAAGAAAAATAAATAGCGAACTTCTAAATATTTCAAAAAAGGTTATTTTTTCAAAGTTAAAATCAGATTTAAATAAAATCCCTTTTTTGAGAACTGAAATTAATAGAAGAAAATATACTAAAACAGCTTCTATAATAAGAATGTAAATAAAGATTTCAAAACTTAATTTTTGATTAATAGCATAAATTTTTAAAACAAAACAAAAAAGATATGCTATCAATCTAATGCCTGAGATTATTCTAATTTTATTTAAGGAATTGAAATAATATTCAATAAAATATATAGGATTAAATAAAATTAGAAAAGAAACAGGGTAAAAATAGTTTGAAAGTGGAAAATCCTTTAGTGATAAAGCCCAAACATTAATTGATATAAACCCAATAAAAGAGCATAAAATACTTAATACAAGGGCATTAAAGATATATTTTTTGTACCCTATTTTTCTTTGAGAAAAGTATTTAATAATATTCGGAGCCAAACCAAATCCCGAAATACCAAGAAATAAAATATAATTACTTTCAATAAAAAGTAACGAACCATACTCCTCAGGGCCTAAATAATCACTCAATTGAGAAATAATAATAAATCCAAATATTATTCTAAAAATTTTCTCCAAAATTTGAATTGAAAATTCTTTATACAACAACTTTTTATAATTAGAAAACCTAAATTTTAATATCATTTATAACTTCATTTATTAAAATTTTTGAATTAAAATCAGAACTGAATAAATTTGCTTTTGAAGAACTTAAAAATTTATCTCTTGATTTTTTTAAATTTTCTATATCTAGCTTTGTGAGTTTTGAGGTGAAATCAATTAATTCATCTATACTTGAAAAATCACTCATATTAATAAAACAATCTTCAGGTATAAAATTTTTAACATTTGGCGCCCCACAATAAAGTGGAATATTATTTGAATAAAATGCATCAAATATTTTTTCACTAATGTATCCCTCTGTATTATTAGAATTTTCAATAGAAAATTGAAATAAATATTCTGAAGCTTTTTCTCTTTTGTTATTAATTGTCCCTTTGTAATTTTTAATAAAACGAGATTTAGGCCTTTTAATCGGTAATCTATTAAAAAAAACTTCAATTATTTTATTGTTAAATGCCCTTAAATCCCATCCAAAACCATACAAATGAAATTTTATGTTTTTAGATTCAAAAAAGGTTATAACTCTATTTCTTAAGGAATAACACTCTCCACTTCTAAATGATTTTTTATTCCTACAAATTAAAACATAACCAGTTTGTGATTTGGGTTTAGCTGTTTTAATTTTAGTAAAATCATAAGAGCCGTTTATAAACTTAATGATTTTTTCCCCATCGATCAGTTTATCATTATAGGTAAAAATCTTATCGAATTTTTTTAAGTATTTTAAATTATGATTTTTAGGAATTATTATAGGTGGTTCCCTTACAATTAAATATTTCTTTTGAGCTTGAGCATTCTTTGGATAATCTAAATAAATTGTGAAATCTGAATCTTGTTCACTAATAATATCTTGAGTGTCTATTTGAATTCCGTGTTCCAAAAAACCCTCTCTAATTGAAATATATTTAGAATATTTAAAGTGTTCTTGCTCATTAAGTTCATTTGAAAAAATTTTATTTTTTAAGTATTCTTTTTCAACATAAAATGTGCCTTTAGCTTTTATCATCTCAATTTTTCATCATTTTTTATGAAGAAAAAACTTTTAATAGAGTTAAATCTGGCCAATCAGTGATTATCCATTTTTTTGGAGTAGAACATATTGCATCTTGTAATCTATCTATCCCCATCTGAGCCGTTTCTGGCGTCATATAATAGTGAAGTCCGAATGTTTGAATGTTTTGTTCCCTCCATGGAATATTAGGTAATCGACCGTCATAAGATAATTTTTTAAGTGCTTTATATTCTTCAATATTTGAACACAAAACTGCGCCTCCTCTTCCTAAACTCAAATGTTTCTGATACTGAAAACTTAATGACATAAAAGTTCTGTTAATGAAGCTTTTTGGCTTCCAAAGTACTGCCGCATCGATAATATTTTCGGTCAAATAGTAATAATCTTGCCAATTTTCATCTTTCCACTCAAGAGAAATATTTATTTTTTTTGCTAAAAAAGGAATCGAAACATAAGTTCTTTTTGGAACAATTATTTTTTTAGCCTTTGTCAAATATAAACATGCCTCAATTCCATGAGTGCAAGAATCAAAAGCAACAGCATAAGGAGCTCCAAAAAATTCAGCTATCTTATTTTCAAAAATTTCAACCGTATTAAAATTCATATACTATATTTTTTGACATTCAATATTTAAACTAACTAAAATCCCATTTTCTTTATCCATATGAGGAAAATATGCCTGAGAATGATCATCGAATTCAGAATGATCAGTTTCTCTCCAATCATAAAACCTAACATTCTTAAACCCATTTTCCTGAAGTAAAATTTTTAATGAATTGAAATCGTAGCACGTTTTATGAAATAATGTGTTGCTCCCGTTGTTAATTTCCATTCTTCCGTATAAAGGGCCTAGTATTTTATTTATATCATTAGTCCTATTATAAACCTCTATAAGTGCCTTAAAATTCGGAACAGCTAGCCTGAGTATACCATTTGTTTTTAAAACTCTTTTCCACTCATCAAGAACTTTCTTGGCCTCAATTTGATCAAAATATTCAAATGCATGAGAACAATAAATTAAATCTATTTCTGAGTTATCAATAAAGGGCAATTTATTAATGTTTGATTTAAAATGAATATGAGGCATTTCACATAAATCAACATTAATAAAGCCTGGAAAATCTCTATGCCAACAACCAAGATGAAGTTTTTTCATTTTAAATAGTTTTTTGCCAAAAGTCAATCATATCATCCATTAAAGCCTCAAAATCATATTCTGGAATCCAATTAAAGGTGTTTTTTAATTTAGAACAATCTCCTTTTAAATATTTAAGCTCTTCAGGTCTAATGTATTTTGGGTTTTGAACTACATAGTCCTTATAATCCATTCCTAGCTTTGAAAAAACATAATCAGTCATATCTCTTACTGAATTAGTTTTACCTGTTGAAACAACAAAATCATCCGGCAAATCATGATTAATTATCATGTGCATTGCCCTTACATAATCCTTAGAGTGACCCCAATCTCTATATGAGTCCATATTTCCAAGCTCAAGCTTATCCTTAAAACCTTTTTTTATTTCAACAGCTGTTTTGACTACTTTGTTGGTGACAAAATTACTCCCTCTTCTGGGAGATTCATGATTAAATAAAATGCCATTTACTATATGTAAACCGTAAGCATTCCTGTAATTTCTACAAATATTATATCCAAATACTTTTGAGCATCCATATGGACTAACTGGTTTGAGAGGTGTTGTCTCTCTTTGATAACCGTCATCATCAACAGAACTGCCAAACATTTCTGAAGAACTAGCTTGATAAAACTTAGCACTTGGAGCAGATTGTCGAAAAGCTTCTAGCATATTTAAAACACCAACAGCATTTGTCTGCGCAGTAAACTGAGGAATGTCAAAACTTATTCTCACGTGACTTTGAGCGGCCAGATTATATATTTCATCAGGTTTTACCTCTAAAATAACTTTGTTTAAACTAGAAATATCTAATAAATCTCCATAGTGCGTGTACAAATTTGTAAGATTTTGATCCAACCTCGAGGATTGGTGCTCTGGAGTAGAATTTCTTCTAACAATCCCATGTACTTCATATCCAAGACCAAGTAAGTATTCAGCTAAATAGCTCCCATCTTGTCCTGCAATTCCCGTTATTAGTGCTTTTTTCAAATTATTAATTTTTAAATGAATGTCTTGTCATATTCTATTCCTAAATATGGTCCGGTCTTGAACTCATACACAACAGTGTCATCCTCAAGAATCTCATAATTATGGCCTCCTCTAAATGTCATACTTAAATCACTTTGCTTAAGTATAATTTCTTCAATTATAGTGTCGTCTATGTCGTAAAAAATACATTTAACAGAACCTTTTATTACTACCCATGATTCTTGAGCTATATTTGTTACTTTCTCTTTAATAATATGCTTGTGAGGTTTAAAAGTTTTTCCCTTTTGCATATTAAGAATAGCTAGTTGTAAAAATTCACTTTCTGGAACAATATCTTCCCTTTCTTTTGATATTTGATTGTGTCTAAAAACTTGATGAAGTAATGTCCCTGGCTCAATTTTTGAAAATATTTGTTTCATATGTTTTTTTATGTTTGAAAATATACTTTTTAAGCTTTTAGTTCAATAAAGTTTGAGAAAAAGATTGATTAATAAATTTGACTACAACTGGTGGTTGATAATCTGATGCCTTATGTTTTAACATTTATTTGCCTATTGAAATTTTATTTTGATTTTGATTTTGATTTATGTTTCTCCCATCAAAAATAACTTTTGTGTCCTCTATATCAATCTGTTTGAATTCTTCCCATTCTGTTAAAATTACAAATGCATCACAGTTCTTAATGTCACCAAATTTTTCAACGATGTTGATTCTTTTATCTTTCAAACTATTATTAATCGTCCATAACTGCTCAATGTCATTTATTATGGTTCTTTTTTGAACCCTGGGGTCATATATTGTTAGAGATGCTCCACAGTTATATAAAATTTCAGAAACTTTAATTGCTGCAGACTCTCTACTGTCATTGGTATTGGATTTAAAGGCCCATCCTAAAATTGCTATTTTTTTAGAGGTTAAATCCCCACCAAAATAATCAATTATTTTCTGAGCAAAACGATCTTTTTGGTAATCGTTTATTTTAATCACTTGATGCCAATATTCAGCAACTTCTTCAAGGCCATAAAATTTGTATAGATAAACAAGGTTTAAAATATCTTTTTGAAAACAACTCCCTCCAAAACCGACAGAAGCCTTTAAAAAGTAAGGCCCTATCCGGTGATCCATACCAATTGCCTTTGAAAGCTCATCAATGCTTGCCCCTGTTTTTTCACAAATAGCGGAAAGGCTATTAATTGATGATATTCTTTGGGCAAGCATCGCATTTGAGGCGAGTTTAGCAAGCTCAGAAGACCAGACATTAGTTGTAAGGATTTTCTCTTTTGGTATCCAATTTGCATAAATATCAACTAAAGCCTGAACTGCCTTTTGTCCTGACTCCGATTCATCACCTCCAATTAAGACACGATCAGGCGATTTCATATCTGAAATAGCTGTACCTTCAGCTAGAAACTCTGGATTAGATAATATTTCAAAATGAATTGAGTTATTATTATCATCTAATAACTCTTTGATTTTTTCAGCTGTACGAATTGGAACAGTAGATTTCTCAATAACAATTTTATTGCTTTTAGAATACCTTGCAATGTCTTTGGCGCAGGCCTCAACATAACTTAAATCCGCAGCCATACCGGCTCCTTTACCCTCTGTTTTAGTTGGCGTATTAACTGCCATAAATATCATCTCAGACTTTTCAATATTTTCAGCAATATCCTCTGAAAAAAATAAATTTTGCCCACGAGTTCTTTTTACAACATCTGAAAGTCCAGGTTCATAGATAGGCAAGCTATTCAAAGGTCCATTCCAAGCTTTTATCCTTTCTGGATTTGCATCTACAACCGTAACATTAATGTCAGGGCACTTAAGCGCAATTACCGCCATGGTAGGGCCTCCTACATAACCTGCACCTATACAACAAATGTTTTTTATCTGCATCCTATTTTTTTAAAAGCCATGAGGAGGATTGAATCTTGTCTCCAAGCCCCTCAATTAATCCAATACCTAGTTTTTTACAAATTGTAGCCTCTGGAATGCTTTCATTGCTTTGATCTCCGCCATTAGCAAAGAATAAATCGTAATCTGAACCATATTCTTTAGCTAAAAAACTCAATGTTTTGCATTGGGTCTTATCTTTATCAAAGGAGATTAATGCTTTGTCAACTATACCTATCGCTTTTACAATAATTCGCCGCTCATCTTCATCCATAAAGGATTTAGTTGCCTTTAATTCACGTTGTAGATCACTATTTATAATAACCCAAAGCTGGTCTCCCTTATCTCTAGCCTTTTCAAAAAGCTCTAAATGCCCCTTGTGTAATGGATTAAAATAGCCAGACACTATAATTACTTTGATTTTCATTTACGCTCTGATATAATTTATATTTTTTAACTTTTAGAAAATTTCATTGGATAATTATAAAAAATACCCAAGAGGCGCTCCTTATTTTGAATAGAAATCATCTGTTTTCTTTTTCATTAAACAATACAATATGAGGTTGTGCACTTAAAAATTTAGTGGCCAAATAAAAACTGATTTTACGCTTGATTAATTTCTCAATCTTTTCTTCCAGCTGTACGATGTAATCCATGTTCAATTGCTCGCCGATTAAAAATATTTCAATTTTACCAGAATCATTACCATGCACATAATCTCCAACTAAGATAATTTCTTGAACGGATCCTATTCTCTCCAATACTGAATCCACAATATCTTCTAAGCCTAAATGTTTTAGGACTACTTTCTGTAACACTTCAAATAAAGGATGTTTAGTATTAGCTTTATATTCTACTTTGTTATCCACCTTTACTTTATCCAAATAGCCTGCATTTTGCAAGTGATTCAGCTCTTTTCGAATAGAATTAGTAGATTCACCCATTTCTGTAGCTAAACCATTTAAATAGCCGCGATTAGCCTGTGAAACAAAAAACTTGATCAATAAGCGCAGCCGAGTTTTGGAAGTAATAAGCTCTCCTAACATGTATTTAGAATCTGTAAAATTTATTTTTCATTTTGCCCTTTAGGATAATTATTTTTATGGCTCCGCCTAGTCTGTCCCATTAAAAACAAACTAGAAACTTTCAATATATAAAATAAATTAAGTGACCGCTCTTGAAAGCGAAACAAAGAAGCCCAGACTCGGGAGCTCCAATCTTAATTTATTTTTTAAAATCTCTATAACCTTTGCACTTTGACTTCTTAAAGGCCCTGACGAAATGATGTATTCCTTTCCAATTGATAATTTAGAAATTTTCACTTCATCAAAAATGCCCTTGAGATTTAACTTTAATAACTTGATTTCTTCTTCACGAACCACTGCGGGCCTTCCCAGCCAAAATAAATATCGAACAACTCCAGGTACAGAAAAAACCTTTGGTCGATCTTCCTCGGAAAGCTGAACTAACACATATGACGGCAACAAAGGCTTTTGAATCTTTTTTTTACGATCTGAATATTGTTTAACTTTTGTGAAGACTGGACAATAAGCATTAATCCCTAAATTGTTAATGCCTTTAGCAACCCTAAGTTCATAATTAGGCTTCGTATATAAGACAAGCCAATTCATAATTTGAATAAGGGATTAGTATTTTTATTTAATGTTATTATAAATTGAATAACCCCTTCAAACTTAAGATTCACTTTATCTTCAAATGAATCGATTAATTTCAGTTGTAATATATCTAATATTCTAGTCATTTAATCATTATCAAGTACCAAAAGTACTTAATTATATGTAATAAAACAAACTTAATATTGATAATTTTTCAATCTTTGAAAAGGATAGTGGTTGAACCCAAAAATATTGAGTAATTACTTTTTACCTAAACTAATAAAAGAGTAGTTAAATACCCCACCCCCTATTTTGTCATTCCACTGATTCTTTAACATATTATCTACAATACTGATTATAAGATGCTTCTGCCGGAACATATCCAGAATCTTTTGATGTTTCGAATAATGGACATGCTCCAATTGGATCTCCCATTCTGATAAATATAAGGGCTTTAATATATTCACATTTCCCATTAACTGGATTAAGGTCATTTATAACTACATTAATTTGCTCTAATGCTTTTTCTATATTACCAATTAAATAATTAGAAGTTGCTGCATTTTCATAATGGGTATAATCAAGAGGGTTTGATTCAATAGCTTTTTCAAACTCAATTGCTGCATTTTTATAATCCCTTTCATTATAGTATTTTAAACCATTACTTGAATACTGGGCAGCTGCTTTAACACCTATTTGTCCAACTACAATTTCTCGATAAAGAGCGATAAACTCCTGATTGCCTGGAAAAATTTTCATTGCTCTTTCGGCTCTATGTTTTAGATTTTGATCTCCTTTGGGGTAAAGGCTATTAGCAACAATCAAATAATTCTTCCAATTATTTATTTTATTATTAAATGTCAAAAGCTCGAAGGCTTCCTCTAGGGCATCCCTATCTCTTGTTATATTTATTAGATTTATATATCTAGATGAATGTAAGTCGTTGTTTGGTAGTCCAAAAAAAGCCTTTTTTGAGTATATCTTTGCACTATCAAGTTGACCTCGTTGCTGATATATTTGACTTTTCAAAACCTCACTATAAAATAAATATGGGTTTGCAGTTGTCCCCTTGTCTAATAATGCTAATGCTTTATCGTACTGTCTGGAGTTCACAAAATATCTTGCTTTTACTGAATTTATTGGGATAGTAGTTACTGTGATGTTTGGAATATTAGGCACAATATTATCAATTTGATTTACAGGTACATTAAATTGATTTGAATTAAAATCTTGAAGAAGAAACATTTGTCCTTTCAAAGATTCATACACCTTATTACTAACATATATGCTTGGTATTACTATTAAAATTGCAGCAATTAAAAAAACTCTATTAATTGTATTATTAGATTTAATTAAGTTTAATCGCCCTTTATATTTTTGAAAATAGACTGTTATAATTCCCATTATAAGGGTCCATACAACCAAAACTTGAGGTCTTGCTATTGGGAAATTCAAATTAGCATCTACACTGTAAACTCCTAAAGAAGTAATAATTAGAAATAAGAAAACTTTTTCATTAACCTCTAAATCAGAAAATCGAATTAAGATATAGACATAGTATAAGGCCCATATAAAAATCCCCAAATACAACAAAAACCCAATAATTCCTAGCTCAGCTCCAAGTTGGATAAAATCACTGTGGGCATGATATGGAACAACATAACCAACAATATCTTTAGAATCATAGTCTATAGATTTTAACTTCCAATTTCCTAGGCCTACTCCAAAAATGGGATTTTTAAGTAAATGAGTTAATACATCCTCATAATATCTCAATCGCTGGTTTACAGATCCGTCATTAGTACTAAGAGAAATAGTTGCGGCTCTAGAGATTGCATCAGCTCCCTTGTCAGATAGAGTAGCCTGATTTATAGTAATTGCCAATAAAAGAGGAATTAAAAAATAGCCTAAATTTAATAGTTGTGAAAACCTTTTATTTTCTCTCAGGAATAATACAATTTGAAGCGCAGTGTATGCTATAAAAATTAGTCCAACAGCAATGAAAGATGCTCTTGACTGAATCATACTGAGTCCTAATATGGCCATACATATCAAAAAAGATAAAATCAATTTTAACCATGTTTTACTTAAAAGATGAATCAAAAACAAAACGAAGGGAATTTTAATGGCCAAGGAAAATGCAGTTATGTTTCTATTGGCAGTGACACCCTTTAACTCGCCTGAATTTATATATCCAATGGTATTTAACATTCCCAATGCTTCATTTAAAACTGAGTAAATTTCAATACCTAAAATCAAAGATATCAACCAAGGTATAAAACGAAGTTTTTCCTTTAGAAAAAATAAAAAAACAGACATGGATAAGAACATCAGAAGTACATTAACTTGTCTACTGATATTAACTATAACCTCTATTGGGTTTATTGCATACAGAATGGATACTAAAGCCCATATAATAAACGCTATATAAGTTAAGCTCAGTAAGGCTTTCAAATTAGAAGTTATTCCCAACCCTAGTGATTTTCGATTATAAATAAAGTATACTAAGCTTAGAAGATTTATTATGCTCATACAAAGCCATTGTGGAGCAATTTTATCAACAGCTTCTAAGTTAGGTACAAAGCCAATACATAAGTAAAGGCACAATATTATTGGCCCAAAAAAATTAGTAGAATCAAAAGTTTGTAAACTTCTATTAGGCATTACAGATTTATTTCCACTAAAATACTCTTTTTAAAAAACAATCAGTCAGTAAGCATTATATTTGAATTATGAATGATTCTTTATTGATTATTATTTTCACTCTTGGTATAGTATTGCATTATACTATTCAAAAAATATTTATTCACTTTAAGAAATTTGATGCATTTAATCACAGAAGCTCTCATAGTTCACTCGCAACAAAAACAGGAGGTATTTCAATATTTGCGCTACTTTCAGTCATTTTAATTTACTTTTATTTTAGTTCAAATGAAATTTTTGATTTTTCTTTAATTATACCCTTTGCTATTATGTTTATAGTTGGAGTCTATGATGATTTTTATAATGCAGATTTTAAATTAAAATTTTTTCTTCAAATAATTGTGGCTAAAATTTTGATAGATCTTGGCTTTGTTATTTCAAATTTTCATGGTCTTTTTGGTGTATACGAGGTTTCATGGATAATTGCTCAGTTCACTACAATATTTATTTTTCTTATAATTGTAAATGCAATCAATTTTATTGATGGAATTGACGGATTGGCAATAACTCAAATAATAAAAACAATTTTAATAGTTGAATTATTGAGTTTTACAAAAACTCCTCTTTTCAATCTGTCAATAATTTTGATTCCTGGAATAATTTCACTCTATTATTTCAATTTTAGGAAAAATAAAAAAATATTTTTAGGTGATGGAGGGTCTCTTTTTTTAGGGAGTATAATTGCTTGCTATGTTTTTCATGTTTTAAGCTCAGAATATCAATTCAAAACAGGATTTGAAATAAATAAATTTATTTTTTCTGTATTAATTATTCTATATCCACTAGCAGACTTACTTAGGGTATTCATTATAAGAGTTTATAATGGAGGGTCACCATTCATTGCTGATAATAAGCATATTCATCACAAAGTAATAAACAAAGTTAAAAAGCATTATTTAGCTCTATTGATAATAACAGGCTCTGAATTAGCAATTATTGTCTCATTTATGAAGCTAGTTTAAACAAATGTTTTTTAAATAACTTAAAGATGGTTTAAAATTATATTTTTTTGAGATATTCAAAAACTCACAGGCTTTAACAGTATCCCTGGCATTTAAAAAAGATCTTCCTACTAAGAATTCAAATCGACCATTTTTTGGATTAATAGAATCTGGTAAAAGGTCATAAGTTTCTATAATTTCAGAATGTTTTTTCGCTTTAAATAAAGCTGCCATTCTGTTGTAATGATTGTCAGGATTTAATGGAAATCTAACGATTGCTTTTAGGTAATTTTCCGCTGAGTCTAAAAAATCATTTTTTGAAAACATTTCTTTTCCCGTTTTTGAAAATCCCAATGATTCTTTATATTCATCTTCTCCATACATTATGTAATATAAGATAGTATTTAATTTAACATTGTTTTCATTTTTAAATAAATAAAGGGCTTCTTTTGCCTGATCTATTATTACTTTTCTATTTGTATCATCAATTATATTATATGCAGCTGCAAAATAAAAATAATGCCAATCGATGTTATCTGCATTATTTTTATATTGATTATAAGTATTAATGATTTCATCATTTTTTTTTAGGTCTGATAAAGCCTTCAAGTACCACATAAAGTGATTTTGGTTTAAAGGAAGAGATTTCCATGCATCTGTTGCTGACTTAAACATATTTAATAGATCTCTTTTTTTGTAAAAAATTTGTGCTTTTTGAGCTTCAGACATTTTTAATGGATCATACTCAATAGAGTTTAACAAATCTAGCGCTTCGTCATATTTTTCTTCATTTATTAAATACCTTGCTTTTACTGATTTTAAATTCATTGAAGTCACCGATGTATTTGGAAAATCAACCTCAATCTGATTATAAAATTCCTGAAATTCTGATGTATCATTATTTATGTCTTTTAATAATGTATGTTGCTGCACATAAGATTTATAAACTCTGAGGTTTAGAAAAATTAGCAAAGTGACCGGAAATAAAAGCCCTAATAATAAAATCTTATTTTTCAAATTGTTTGGTTCTATTTAATTCTGTTAATGATATAATAAGGGCTAGTAAAACCATCATAATAGGTCTATGGTGAGGGAAATTTAAATTTGAATCTATAAAAAGTACTGAAAGAGAAATTATTAAAGAAATAGATAAATAATAATTTGTGTCAACCCTTTTAATATTTAGAATCAAAAGGATAATGAAAAGTATTAGATATAACAACATTCCTATAATGCCCAATTCAGCGCCATATTGTAAAAAATCATTATGAAGGTGATATGGAACAGTATACATCAATATATTCTCTGAGTCATATTCAATTGATTTTTGTTTCCAATTACCTATTCCTATTCCTATAATGGGGTTGTTAAAAATATGATTTACCCCATGTTTGTAAAACCTTAGTCTTTGATTAGTTGATTCATCTTCAGTGTTTACAGATGTTAATCTGTTCTGAAATGATGCGGTATTAGATCCTCCTAAGTAAAGATTTGAAACAAAAAGAGCTAAAAAAACTGATAGGCATACTTTATTTACAAAATAAATATTTTCTCTTTTCCTAAAAAGAGTGATAATATAAATAAGAACAAGGCTTAAAATTAATCCGATTATTGATGCTCTAGCACTTATGAAAAAAATGATTGCGGTTCCAAAAAAGATTAGTACAATAAATAAGTTTTCAAGTTTTTTGAAATAAAACTTTAAAATGAAAAAAAGACCAATATGCGAAGTGATGATAGCTGCAGTAATATTTTTATTTGGAGTAAATGTTCTTAAATAACCTGATAATTTAAAACTAAATTTCTCCACTGAAATGATTCTTATCAGCTCAACTGTTGGAATTAATATTTCTAATATTATAATTGGAAAAATTATTATTAAAAAGAAATACTTTAAGCTATTTAAATTTGATAAATGCAATCCAATCATGATAGTTGTTAATATTAGAGTAAGTAATCTAATTACAGATATAATCGACTCGTTAACATTAATTGAATATAAAATTGATAATGCTGACCATAAGCCAAAAATTAGTAGTACAAGAAGTGGCTTATTGCTCGATATTGATTTTATAATATTAACTTCTGATTTCTTAAAAAGAAAAAATACGATACTTAAGAAATTGACTATGTTTAAATATAGCCAATGAGTAGCAATTCTATCGGCAGCACCCATATTTGGAATAAATCCAATAATTAAATATAGAGCTAAAAAAATAAAATTGAAATTCATGTTACTAAAATAAAAAAAGTCCCTCTAAAAGAGGGACTTAATTTCATTTAAAAAGTAATATAGAATTACTCTATAAAATCTAGATTAGTTACTTAACCAACCGGTTCTATCAGTAGTTCCGCCTGCTGTAGTAACTGGTGCCTCTACATCAGAGAACGCAGCAACATAATCAAGAGTACTACTGTTAATAGAAGCAGCAATAATGTTAGTTCCGGCAACTAAAAGTTCAGCTATTTCGCTTTTTCCTGGCGTAGCACCCTCACCTTTAAAGGCAGTAGAATTGGCACTAGCTTTAGATATACTCATAGAGCCTAGATTAACAGAAGTTGAAGTATTCTGAACTGTTACTCTTACACCTGAATAATTTGCAGAACTTAAGGCAAAGTTAAACAATGAGCTAGCAACTGCAGTAACGTTAGACATAGCTGAAGCAAGAGTTTTATGAGTTTCCCCAGCAAGATCAACAGTTGTAGAATCAGATGTTGTCAATACAGATAATGTATTAAAAGCGTGTGGAATTGGACCTCTATCTGCAGTAGTAGTTCCTGAAACTAACGCAACAATTCTAATTTTACCATCAGTACTAGATGTAGCTTTATAAGCAGATGTCAAACCGTCTAATGTTCCAGCAATATCAGCAGCTATTGCAGCAGAAGCAGAAGCTCCAGCAACAGTTGTTTGAGCAGCAAGAGCAGCTCCAGTTTCTGGATCTGTTCCATAAGTAAAGTAAAGGCTACCAGCAGTACCTGAAGTAGTCGCAGCGTTACCATTTGAATAAGTATATGCTACAGTTATTACTTGCTCATGCCATGCATCTCTATCAGCTGCAATAGTTACTCCAGCAACGGTAGTGTCACCATTCATGGCAGCAACTAAATGATCAACAGTTGTGATCGTAGTTCCATTATCCGAGAAAGTTACTGATCCACCAATACCATTAACGACAGTTATGTCATCACCAGCACCAGCATGTAAAGCTACGTCATCATCATTTACATCTCTAACAACAGGAAGTGCCATTGTTACTGTTTGTTTAACTGTGATACCAGTAGTTGTAGATGCTTCAATATATGCTACTGCATAAATATTAGAGGCATTATAAGCAACAGTAGGAACAGCTGTATCAGCAGCAGTACCAGTTGCAGTTGACTGAACAGTATATGAATCGATTTCATCAAAGAAAACTTTCACTCCTCCACCAGCAGCATTAGAAGGTTTAGCAACGGCATCATCTAAATATTTCTGGAATCCAACAATACTTTCCTGAGTATAACCTCCTAAATCAGTTCCAGAAGCTTGGTAAGTATCTGCAGCAAGTGAAGCTTTAAGAGCATTATTGTCTATAGCAACCGTAGCTGTAGCTCCACCAATAGTCGCTAAACCATCAGCAGTTATTTTAGCTAGATCGGCATTAGTCTGGATTGATAAATTATCAATTTTGTCGGCCTTGATTGTTAATGATGTTAAATCTTCATTACCGTCAACAGAAACTGTTGTACCTGCGTCAGTTGCAGTAACATATGAAGTATGGTCTAAAGTTAAAGATTCCATATTGTCATTGTTGTTAGATGTTACATTACCAATAGTAGCTCCTGTAACTGTTAAATTAGCAAGATCATTATTGTTTTGTGCAACAAGCGCAGTAACATGACTTCCTGATGAAACTGTTAAGTCTGTCATATTATTTTGACCATCTGCAGTTAAAGTAGCTACTTTACCAGATACAGTTACAGTTTTTAAATCCTGAGAAGCAAAGGTTACGCTAGCGTAAGAAGCAACTTTAGCAGCAGTTGCAGCAGCAGTTGCTGTTAATAAAGGATCGTAATCCGTTGCCATATCAATAGTTGCAGTTTCAAGGTCTGTAGCAGCAGATAAATTTAAAGAAACGGCTTTAGAAGTAGTTAAATCTTCAACTCCTTTACCAATTTCGATAGCTCCGTAAAAATCAGAAATACTAGCTTTCTTTACATCAACTAATTTAATGTTTCCATCTTTAATAGTTGTAAAAGTAACATCAGCAGGTCCCGTAATATCTAGGTCAACAACATCTGTCTTATCTAAAGAGTTAAGACCAGTTAATGAGGCCATAGCAAGAACACCACCTTCGTCGATTGTAACATTTAACTTACTTGAAGCTAGAACTTTAAGTGAAGTTAGGTGAAATTCTGTTGCGTTTGAAAAATCAATAGTGTTAGCAACACCACCATCATCTTGAAGACTTGAGTATGTTGTAAGAGATCCTAAGTGAATAATAGTATTCTTCGCAGTATTGTCATTGTCTAAAATGATGTTTCCTGCAGAAAC
>MDSV01163202.1_pt1 | contig 26689 bp, 31 predicted proteins | sample 810851 | NCBI WGS metagenome assembly MDSV01 (sample SAMN05326640, study PRJNA326480) | marine metagenome | isolation source: seawater | place: Atlantic Ocean: North East | collected 2012
ATTTTAAAGGCGTTCCTTGTATATTACGCACTAATATATTGAATTGTTTGCTCATAAGTGTTAAAAACACAATATCAAGAAGTAAGACAATACCGGCTAATTTTATTATATCCAAAATCATATATAAAATATAAATAAAATATTTTATATATACATTACAATACTTCATAGACTACATATATTACATCTACTAATAGGAGTACCATGAATACAATGTACGATTAAATCTATACAATTAGAATCTTTACAATTAATTCTTAATATATCGTGAATACAATATAAAACACGTCCTTTACTAATAACTAGCTTATCGCCAAACAAATATTTTTTATTGTTTATTCTATCTTTAAAATTAATAGGTAATTGTGGTATTGGTTCAGCACGACATGAACTACACTCGTGGCAATATTTATCTTGTTCGCGCAAATCAATACAACAAGAATAGCAATTTTTAGTGGTCATTGTAATAGTTATTATTTTATATTTATATTATTACAAAACTAATAAACACGCTTGCTAAGTGGTACACTGGATACTTCATTGTCTAATACGTTCATAATTACTTTTCTTCTACCTATTTCAATATTATTATCATTTAAATATGTTAATGTATGAAAAAGCCAGTTTTCATCATCACGTTCGGGATAATCTTCATGTGCATGTGCTCCTCGACTTTCTTTTCTAAAGTTAGCGCCGTGTATAGTAGCCATTGCATTATCTAGTAAATTTTTTAATTCTAACATTTCAATATATTCTGTATTGAATTCTCTTGATTTATCATCAATTCCTACATATTCAAATTGTTCATATAGTTCGTTCATTTTCTTAACACCTTCTATTAATAATTTATCATTTCTAAATACACCAGCATGTTTTTGCATTATTTTCTGCATTTCTAGTCTAATACTTGCAACACTTATTATTTTTTTTCTATTCAAAAGATTTTCATAGTATTCAGTTATAACGTTAATATCTTGCTGATCTGCATCTTCCAATGCTTCACCGGGTTTGTTAATAACAGATATGTTTTCTGAACACGCCTTACCAAATACAACTATATCCAGTAATGAATTTGCTCCCAAACGATTTGCTCCATGAACCGATGAACTCGCACATTCTCCAGCAGCCCATAAACCTTTTAATACACTATTTTCGTCTTTTTTACTTGGAAAAATAACCTCACCTTTCCAATTTGTTGGAATACCTCCCATATTATAATGAACAGTTGGTATTACAGGTACTGGTTCTTTCGAGACATCAACCCCGGCAAAAATTTGCGCTGTCTCGGAAATGCCAGGCAATCGTTCCTCTAATAAATCTTTTGGTAAATGGCTTAGTTGAAGTAAAATATGGTCTTTATCTTCACCTACACCTCGTCCAGCATTTATTTCCAATGTCATAGAACGAGAAACGACATCACGACTGGCTAAATCCTTCGCACTTGGCGCATAACGCTCCATAAATCTTTCTCCTTCGGAATTAATTAAATAACCACCTTCTCCTCTACATCCTTCCGTTAACAATACACCCGCTCCATAAACTCCAGTAGGGTGAAATTGAATAAATTCTGGATCTTGCAAAGGCAATCCCTTTCTTAAAGCCATAGCATTCCCATCTCCCGTACATGTATGAGCACTCGTTGCGGAAAAATAGCATCTTCCATAACCACCAGTTGCCAAAATAGTATTTTTTGCCAAAATTTTATGATATGAACCATCTTCTATATTATATACTAATGCACCAACACAAGCAGTTTTATCTTTGTTCATAAGAAGATCTAATGCAAAAAATTCAATAAAAAAATTTGCATCATAACTTAATGATTTTCCATATAATGTATGAAGCATTGCATGCCCAGTTCTATCCGCAGCACAAGCAGTTCTATATGCTTGACCCCCTTTACCATAATCTAGACTTTGTCCTCCGAAAGCTCGCTGATATATTTTCCCATCTTTTGTTCGTGAAAATGGTAATCCAAAATTCTCTAATTCATTCACAACACTAGGAGCTTCACGACACATATATTGTATTGCATCTTGGTCGCCAAGCCAATCACTCCCCTTGACAGTATCATAGAAGTGCCATCTCCAATCATCTTCTGTTATATTACCCAGAGCTGCATTTATACCACCTTGTGCAGCAACTGTGTGTGATCTTGTAGGAAACAATTTTGATACACATGCAACATTATAGTTTTTTTCTGCTAAACCCATCGTTGCTCGAAGTCCGGCTCCACCGGCACCTATCACTAATGCATCAAATTTATGTTCGACTATTTTTGGTGTATTTAATAATAATGGGCGTGAATCTAAAACAGATTTTTTAGCTAGATTTAACATAAGATATATATTACTAGTCCTTAATATTTAAATAATTTTCAACCACAATACTAGTTCCAAGAGTTGCACCGAACAACATATAAGACGATCTTGTTACCTTATTATTTGTAAGTAGAGATGGATATTTATCCCAAATAAAATGTCGCATACCACCGAAAGTATGATATACAGATGGTGTAATAAAAGTATAATTTATGATTCTTCTTTTATAATTTTCTAACTCATTGTATTTTTCAAAAAAATTTATCCCGCATAATGTTCCTATTCCAAAACTAACATAAGCACCAGATAAATATAATCCAGATAAACGTGTTGCAATTGATGATATTGCAGTAATAGGAAATTTATAAATATTTACATGCGGTGAAATGTTTCTCATATAATCATTTAAATATATTATTTTAAATCATTATAATATGAATATTCTAACTCCGGATAAAAGCAATTTAGCACTGAGATATTATCATACCTTTGCCCCTACATTAATACCTATGGCATTGTTTTCTTACGTAAATAATAAATATAACATTAATTGTAAAACAGTTGATTTTTTAAATGCTATGAATATAGGATATCATTCCTATGTTTCATCATCTTCAATTATTAGTGATTATATTAAACATCCTAATTTAAGTAAAATAGTAAGAATTTCAAATTTAAAACTGCACATTGTATCAACATTAGGTATATATAATTACATTTACAATATAAATAGTACAGAATAGTGTAATATAATATTTGATTTTTATATGAATGTTCTAAAAAAAGGAATTAATATTACAAAATTTCGTATATATCGTAATAGTGGTGGAAGATCTCATATGGATACTTTTAATATAGAAAAAAAAGAAATAGGACCAATGGTATTAGATGGTCTTATTCACATTAAAAATAATATAGATGGCACTTTAGGTTTTCGCAGATCTTGTCGTGAAGGAATATGCGGTTCGTGTGCAATGAATATTAATGGTAAAAATACTCTTGCTTGTTTGTGTCCTATAGAAGATAAAATGGTAATATATCCTTTGCCTCATATGCCAATTATAAGAGATTTGATACCTAATATGAAGAATTTCTATAAGCAATATGGTGAGATAAAACCATGGTTACACAATTCAAATAAAACGGGAGAAGAAAATTTTCAATCTATTGAAGATAGAAAAAAATTAGACGGAATGTATGAATGTATATTATGTGCTTGTTGTTCTACATCATGTCCTAGTTACTGGTGGAACTCCGATAAATATCTTGGTCCAGCCGTTTTAATGCAAGCTTATCGCTGGATTGAGGATAGTCGCGACGAATCTACATTAGAACGATTGGAATATTTAGATGATGCTATGAAATTATATCGCTGTAAAACTATTATGAATTGCAGCAATACTTGTCCAAAAGGATTAAATCCCGGACAAGCAATAGGAAATCTCAAGAAAAAAATAGAGGATGAATTACACAAGAAATAATAATAGTGTATATATATAATGTTAAGAACACTATTATTTCTATTTTTTCTTATTAACGCGCTGTTCTGGGGATTTGCTACACACGGACAACATTGTATGGTGGCAGCTAATATTGGAATAAAAAAATGTCCTCCACATTGGATTCATGTTTACATAATGGGTCTTGGTTCATTTATAGTAGCTCTTTATTTAAAACAAGGTAGAGCTGGGTTATAATACATCATTATTATTTAATACTTTAATTATTGTATTCATAAATATATTTTTAATAATAATATAAGTTAAAATATTTAACAACACTTGTTTGTAAAGAATTTCAGTATCTTCATTTGTATAATTAATTTTATCTATTGTATTAATACGTATAATTTTGTATCCTATCCAAAATAATTCATACGCTAGTATATACATATATGCGTTTATGTTATCATTTGTTAAATGATAAAATTTAAGTAAATATAGTATTTCATTTACAATATTATCACTTATAAGTGATACGCTTCTATCAATAATGTTATTTTGATTTTTAATAATTAAATTTTTTTTATCATCCATGATACGATTTGTTTTTTTCTTAGCAAGTTTGTAATTTACACGTATATTTTTATTTACTATAGCATTATCATAACTACATAAATTTTGTCTCACTGCAGAATTTTTTAATGGACAGATTGAGAAGTATCTTCTCTTAACCAACTTATAATTAACACGAATAGATTTTTTGAATGAAAAAGAACTTACTTGACATACAAAGACAAAATAAATAATAACTTTCATTTTCATTAAATGTTATGTATAATACTAAATTATTATTTATATTACAATTCAATTTTAATTCAAATTATTAAGAAAATTTAAAATTTTATGCAACATTATTGTATTATTTTTTCTTTTTTGTTTTTTTCTTTTTTGATTTTGCTTTTTTGTTTTTTTTCTTTTTTGTTTTTTTTCTTCTAGAATAATAAGCACCACCGTTTATAATAACACCGTCTTCAATATCTTCTTGCATATCCTTCTGCACCTTCTTCGCCTCCGCTGCGTCCTTCTTCGCCAGCGCCGCCGCCGTTGCCGCCCTTGTTTCTCCTTCCGTCTGCATCCGCTTCAACCTCTCTAGTTCGTATTTCTTTCTTATTTTTTTTCTTTCTGATACTTTATCCTCCTTCTGTATTTTTTCATACACAGAAAAAGGATTATACATATTTGCACTCTTAAATAAATCTAACTCAATACCGAATAAATCTAATATATCACTTTCAATAATTTTTGCTCTATCCGAACACTTTATTTTTTGACGATCTAATGTACTTAGTTTATCTTTGCTGTCTATCAATTTAACTTTAATATCAGCTCTATATAAATTATCTACAAACGTGTCATTGAATCTGGTGGTGGTGGGGTTGTCTATTATACCAGTAGTTTTCCAATCACTTGAATAAATTATAAACGTATTTGGCGATATATTTATTTTCTCATTGTCCTTAAAGAATATTTTTTTAATAAATTTTAAATTAGCTTCATCTGTAGCTTTATCTGTAGGTGCATCTGTAGCTGCATCTGCTTTATTTTTTTTTTTTTTCATAAATGCAACAAAATCTTGCATTTTTCGTCTATTTGTTAAAACTTCTCGATGAGTTTTAATATTATTATCAAACCCCGCATCTGATAAATTTTTTTCTGATAATTCGATATTTTTTTTAAAATAAATAAATTTTCCTAATTTAGTATCAATCATAGAGGGTTTAAAAGTAGTACCAATTTTGAAATCTTCATTATTCGTGCCCTCCACCTCATCCATTTCCAAATCATCAATGGACATATTAATATCTAATCTATCGACTTTTGATATTTTAATGGAATTTTTTGACATAATCTTATATTGATAAAAGATTATATTAATAATTATTTAAATAACTTACAAATTCTGCTTGTTTCTGAAAATTTTTTTGTTTCTCTGCTTTTCTTAATAAATTTAATGCTTTTTCTTCTTCATCCGGAGATATAATACCATCATTGTTTAAGTCTATAGCATTTGATATTTTTTTCATACTAGCTGGCATTATACAAAAGTTACTATGTTCATTAAATAAGTAATCAGATAATATAATAAATGACGCAGTCATCATAATTGAAATAATAATATCGCGTGTCCCCATAAATATTACTGCAAATATGAAAATTTCACGACCTAATCCATTTCTTAATGCTTGTTCTTGTGTTTTGCTAAAACCTAATTCTACATATCTTGAACCTACATTCAACAAAAGCATTGTTACTCCTAATAGAAACTTGCTATCATTCAATGAACTCAATGACATTCGTAATTTGTCCATCATTTAACTATTAGAGAGAAATTAAACTCAATCTATCTATTTGTTTTTTAATAATAGGTATAAATTTTTTTGTCGATTTTTTAATTTCTTTATTTACAATACGTCTATATCGAAGTCTCCGTTTATTTATCGCTTTTTTACATTTTTTATATAATTTATAATCACTAATATTAATAAATTCTTCTTGCGTTTGACTAAATGTTATACTCAAGAATACTAGCGATAAAAAAAAAATTAAAATTAAAAAATGGTTAATAATATATGTAAATTTCATTATATATACTATTATTGTATTATTATATATACTATTATTGTATTTGTAGATTATACTTTACTTGGTGTATGATCATTTGAATTGATAGGACGTATTAATTTAAACTCGCTATCAATTCGGTCACATAAATTCGACGAGCATATTGTTTCACCTATAATTTCGTCCTCGTATGTTTCTTCGGCGTAAGCACCTTTTACGGCAACTTCTTTTTTCACATCACCCGCAAAGAATCCTTCTTTGCGTCCACCTACGAAAGATTCGTGACTATGTATATGATCGTGGTCAATAATAGTTAGATTCACACCCGGACCCAGATCAGTGTTTATAGGTTGTGTAAGTTTTATATTAACGGAAGGTGTCACGCCATTGGCATTAATTGTATATATTTTATTATCGCTAATTTTTGAAAATGCTAATATTATAAATTTGTCGCCATCGGCAATTGTTGTTGTATCAGAAGGAATCAATGTTAGTTTACTACTCTCAGTCGGATAAGACTTTGTGTCAATCGATATAGGAGTGGTCATGATAGTCTTGGGATATATTTCTTTAATTTGTGTTGCTGATTGATTTTGACTAATTGGCGGTTCAATTGTAATGGTCGACTTGGTTTCACCAGTCGCGGGTTCGTCGACATTTGTAATTTTGTGTAAATTTCCACCAATATTAACGTAATTGTCTTTTACAAGTGTGGAGTCGGTATTGTCAACTTTAATTTTACCAGTATCATCGGTGTCGACATCGATGTCTGGTACTGCCGGTGCTGATGCCGGTGATGGTAGAATAATAATCCCGACACCATTAGTAGCATCAGCGTCGGGTTCTATTTGTACATCAGTATCCGGTGTAAAATCTATTGTTGTGGTGTCAGTTATTCCATCAATAATATTATACTTGCTGATTATATCATCATTAATGGCGTTGTTTTTATATTGTACTACTTCTTTTTTTTTAATATCACCAATTGCGGCGGCATTGAGTGGGTTGCCGTTATCATCATCCGTGTCGACCTTACAAGTAATCAAAGTACCGACGTTGGCGTCGGCGTCGGCGGGTGGAGCCTTGAAATTAAATAATGTAGTTAGTTCAATTGCACCACTCTGCCCTTCTTTGAAACCTTCATAATTTTGTTCCATAAATATAATCATTATAGTGGCAAAGAATAAACCAGCTAAAGGATTAATTAGAGATGCTATTATCGTAGCACCCACAAATAAAACCTTACCTATTATGGTGTTTGTAAAATTTACTAATGCTGTTGGTCTACAATACAGCAAAAATAATAATACAACTACTGTGATAATTTCAGTATACATCTTCTTCATCTTATATAGAGTATATATAGATTTTTTAAGGAGATTTTCAAAATAATAATATCTTATTTTCATATAGACAAATGAGTTATTTAGCATTATGTGCTGCCCCTTATGATAATAATGGAATAGAACAACAAAGTAATAATGATAAAAAACGTAATGGTAAAACTAAAACCCTAAAGAAAGCTATTAAAGAATCATTTGAATCTAAGAGAGATGATAAAAGTAAAAATACTAATATTCAAGAAAATGATAACATTAATCATATAAAAAATATACACGATAAGATTGAAAATGATACATCGAATTCTAATGATGACAATTATCAACCTTTAACATATGAATCAACTTCTTCTAAATTAGATCAATATGAAGAAAATACAGATACTATACATAATAATTCTAATAGCAATACTAATGTTGGTGATAAGCCAATTAATTTAGAACAATTTACAAATATCGATGGTGCACAAAGAAATGATTATTACAAACAGCATGTTCCGTATTATACACAGATGAGTGAACAGCCAATTTCTAGTAAAGATGAACTTCTTACTAAATTAGATAAAATATTATATTTATTACAAGAACAAAAAGATGAACAAACAGGCCATGTTACTGAAGAATTGATTTTGTACTCATTTCTAGGTGTTTTTATAATATTTATTACAGATTCATTTGCTAGAGCAGGTAAATATATGAGATAAATCTTAATACAATATATTTTATAAAATATTTAGGCTAATATGAAACATTTAGAAGGAGGTATTGTAGAAGTCCTATAATTATAAAAATAATAAGCACCATTTGTTATTAAAAATGGTGTCTTTTTAATTTTAGAGAGATAATTACATATAATTATGTTGGCTGAACTCTCATCCATAATTACTTTACCAGCCTCCATTTTTTTACAAACTAATGAAAGAGCTTGTGTAAACCCTGCAACAAAAATATTAGTATCGCAATTTTCTAATGAAGCCAATAATTCAATACTATTTATTTTATTATAATAAGTAGCAGAATCTCTAAATACATAAATGCATACTAATTGTTTATTTAACAAAATTCCATATAATGATATATTATTAACCTTGATATTAGATAATAAATTTGATAAATCTGGTAATATAGTACATAATAAATCTGATTTTTTTGAGTTAACAAATTCAACAAATATATTTATATTTTCAGACGATATTTCAATTACTTTATACATTTCGTGGGGAAATTTAATAAACGATATTTGTGATATATCAAATGCTTTAATATTGAATATTGTTAAAGGGACTATTGCTGTTAATTTATTTTCACGTTTAAATAAAACAGTTTTAATTTTTGAATAAATGCGGCTTCCATTATAATGGAACGTTTGTATTGATTTATTTGCTATATTTTTTTTTCGCATTGCTTCAATAACACATAAATTATCTACATAATATGTAGAGAAAAGATGTTTATTATTTATCGTAACATTTAGAGGACGAGCACTCATAACAGAATAATAATTATTTTTAATTTTCTTAGTTATATTAGGTTCTATATATACATTTATAAAAGAAGGGTGATTTGATGCTTTTAAATATTCTAAAATATTGTGATTTTTTGGAATATATTCAACTATTTGAGATTTTCTAGAATAATTATTCCTAATAAAATCACATATTTCATTCAGTTGTGTATCATCTAGTTCGTTATATTTATATGTTTTAATATCAATAATATTGACATATTTGTTAATATTAGGCAGATCATTGCTAATTATTGTATTTAATTTAAATCTTCCAAATAAATCATAAATGTGATATACTGGTTGATTACACCAGAATGGATAGCAAATTTTAATATATAATTTGCAAAATAAAACAAGACAAATAAATATTAATATTATGTATAAATACCACATATTAATATTTACTATTATTTAATTAGGTTTTTGTAAAACGTAAATATATTGTGCAAAATATCCACAACTAGCTAATTCTTCATATTCGGACATAATGAATCCAACTTCCTTGGTTTTCGACAATATTTCTTTTTGTGTTGGCATATATGATTTGTGTTCATTTTTACGAACATCGCCATTTTTAAGATTTTTAAATTCTTCTTCTAATATCGCAATTGATTCATTTGATTTTAATTCGAAATTTGACTTATAACTATAATCTTTAAATTTAATTATTGTACTTGTTATTCTTTCTTTAGAATATTTTTGTGGTGATACAAAATTAAATGGATCTCCGGCTGGGATTATTGGATCAAAATTATCTCTATCAACTAAATGTAATATTAAATGACCACCTGGAAGTAACCAATCATAGCAATTTTTGAAAAATGCACGTTTATCTTCGAAATAATAAATTGTAAAATATAAACATGTAATATGTGTAAAGGACTGATGTTGAACAGCCATTGAATTTAAAGCGTTATCATTTATATATTCGTTATTAGGATAATTAGATTTAGATATATTTACCATAGAAGGAGCTATATCAATTCCTACAGCCGACCTAGCTATTTTACTGAACATATTCACATGATGTCCAGTACCAGAACCTATATCTAATACAGAGCTTTTTTTATCAAGATTAGTAAATTTTTTAATGATGTTTAATTCGCAATTATTTTTCGGTTTATTATATACTAAATCGTCATATAAATCAACATAAAAATCATCATATATTTCCTCTGGTTTTTTTTTAACGATAAATTCACCAGTTTGTTCGAATCCTTCTTTTATACCTAAATTATTACGAGCATTATTTAACAAAACAACAAATAAAAGAATACCCAGTAAGATATAAAATAATCTTTCAAATATAGGTTTTTTGTTGAATTTTTTTAAAGAAAAAAATTTATTTATCTTGTTCATAATTTTCATATATATATGTATTAGATGTATATTTTTTGTATTAAATGTTAATATATGAGTATTATTGATATTAATGATAAAAGAAGTTCCAAGGAATTTAAAGGGATTACTTTTTCTAAATTTCAAAAAACTAAAGTAAAAAATGAATTGATCACGTGTTTAACATGTAGTAAAGTAGAATCGGCGTGTTATTGGAGTGCAGAATTAATATGTGCCGGCCATTTTTTTGATTTATGGGAGACAATTATACTATTTATAAGTCGTTATATACATTTAGGAAATCCTAGATTACCTATCTATATTGCATTACGTTTTGATAATTTCAAAACTATTTTATCAAATGGATATATCGATAATGAATTACGCTTACGTAATAATGAGAAGATACGGCAATTGTTTTCTGAAATAATATGTGTATTGTGTTATTCTCATAAGAAACACACATTTGTACCAGTTAAAATAAAAAAACAAGAAGAATTTGATATGACAAATATTGCAAGTAAGTTAAAAGCTCCAACCATTAATTATGCACAAAAAATATTCTTAAAGACCGATCCAAAGGAATTATTTATTGCTATAAATGAGTTAGGTTATCATATTTCTAAAGAATCTAAAAATGCTGTTAATGCATGTTATTGGCTTGAATGGTTATTAGAATATCAAATACTTTGTAAAAAACGTCGAGAAAAATGTGAATGTGAGCGAAGGTCTTTTATACCAGTACAAGATAAATATCAGATGGATCCAATATGGTTAATATGGGACACAATTTTAAATGAATGTAAGGCGCGTAAAAATAAAGCTATAGACAAAATAATTAATGCATTATTAACAATTTTTTGTATAAAATATACATCCGGTGTTACAAAACGAAGAAGATTTTTAATATATTTTTCAATTTCTTTATTAACAGAAATAGTAGATTTCACTAATGAAATTATTAGTAGTAAAAATAAAGACGCTATAAATAATATTCTTAAGAAAATAGATACTGTATATCGCGATATAAAGAAAAATGAAGAAGCTCCTAACACAGATTACTTAACAAATGGGGTTGTCGGAAAAAGTAATTTAGACAAAACAATAGAACGCCTTGAAAAAATGAATGGATTATAAAAATTATAATTTTTGATTAATAAACTTAAAATTGAATTGATTTAATTGATTTAATTATGATTTAATTAAATCAATAAAGTAAATGTAATATGAGTTCTTTTAAAACATTTTATTGTAATATTAATGCGGGAATCAATCAATGTGATATATGTTGTGAAGATAGTTATTTTAGTATTAGTATTCCGCAAAAACCACACCCAAATAAACCAAATATAGAATATATGGAATTATTTGAATGTGGTCATGGTGTATGTAGCAAGTGTTATGATAAATTGTGTGAGAAAAAATTATTTTGTTGTCCATTTTGTCGTGAATCTGGTGTGCAAATTACGAATTTTAATTATGTTGTTAATTTATCTTTAAAATCTCAAGGATACAATGTTACGCTTGGTCCGTCAGTTAAAATAATAAATACATGGAGTGAGTTTCTTGACGAACATAATAATAATTTTGATTTACTAGAAAAAAGGAACTATAATAAATTTATGCAACTTTATCGCCAAATTCTAAATATGTATCATATAAAAAAACGCAATAAAGCTATCTAAAAAGAAAAAGATGAAAAAAATAGACAAAATGCCATTGCAAAGAAAAAGCGGGAATTATCAAGAAAAAATGCAATATGTCCTCATTGTGGTAAAGATACGTTTAATAGTGAAAAACAACTACAATGTCACATAATATCTAAACATAAAACTAAATAATTATTTCATCATAACAGCTTGATTTACTACATTAAAATTATCTGGTAGCAATTTATATTCTATAGTTTCGTTTTGTATATCAAAAACGCATAATTTATTTTTTTCCGAATCAGCATTTGTATTATTATCCGAATTTAGTTTTCTATAAATATAATTTGCAAATATGTAAATAAAATTTTCATCATTAGTAATACCACGCAAATAATAATCTTGTGCATCTACTAATTTATATTCACTTACTATTCCTTGTGAGTTTTTTTTGATAAGTAATCCCATTTCTGTAGATAACGACCATATATTACCATTAATAAATAAAATATCATGGTGTTTAGAAGAATAAATCTTATCTATTTTTTCTATTTTATTTGTGGCAATATCATAAGTTATATGGCGTGATAATTTAAAATCATCATTATTTTCTATAAAAGCCAAATTAAGTAATCTTTTATTCCTTAAATAGGTTGTTTTACTATTATCATTATCAATATAATTATCAATATAATTATCAATATAATTATTTATTTCATTACGGGATATGTTCATATATTCTTGATACTTAGATTTTTTCGAAGCATCATTTATGTCTACATATGTTGAAGCAACAATATGCAATTTATTATTATATATACAAAAGCTATTAATGTGATATAAATCCTTTGAATATGCACTATTACATTCATATAAATTAGGTATTACCTTACCATTCACAAGATCAATATAAGTTTCTTCTAATGAGGATAAATTTATTTTTGTGATACAATTAATTGCTGTATCACATCTATATAAATATCCATCTTTACAACACAATTGGTGTGAGTTTATTAATCCAGTTTCTGATATTTTTTTTTTAAAAGAAAAATTTTTTTTACTGAAAGAACATATTATATTATTGCTTGCAACATAAATATTATTAATATCATAAGTTATCCCGAAAGGTCTAAATGATGGTTTATCATTTATATTAAAATATTCTTCAGATTGTTTACAATTTAATGTTTCATTATAAGGAACTTCACTAAAAGATAAATTATTTTCGTCAAACAATATAAAAGTAGGATGATGTGAAGTATTATTATTTTTCGTTTTATTTTTACATAAACCACTATTCTTTGTTACTGTTAATATTATCATATATATAAATATATTTATATAAATATATTTATATATTAACTTGGAGGAGTAATAAAAATAAATATAATAGGATATGTTGTTGTAAGAGGTAGCTGGTCAGAGTGCGAGGCTCCCCCGGCGCCGGTCCCCCCACGCCCACCTTTTGTCATTGTCAAAATATTATCATATTTCATTTTATTATCATTATTATTATCTAAAACAAATCTTAATAAATCTGGTTGTTGTATATTTGAAAAATCAAAATCGCCTCCTAATCCACCAGGACGTGCCCACCACACATAGTTAGTACCGCCAAAACTTTGTGTACTTGTGGGATTACCCTTCGAGCCAGTGCAAATATTATATAAATCAGTTTCAAATAAATTTCTTTGTGAATTTGTATATGCAATATTATACGCCCAATAAGAATTAAATGACAGACACCCACCTTCTCCGATACGATTTGTTGATATGTTGTAAGGTAAAGTACTACTTATATCTGCAGTACTATTACCAGCTATTACTGCGTTATGATTATGACAAGAAGAAACATCCTTTATGTATATATAATCACCACCCCTACCAAATACCGGGGTGCCCCCTAGCGCCCCCCACCCACCACCCGTAGTATTGGAAACACCATTATCTGGTAGATATACATGACTGGTGTTGGGTCCAAACACCGCATATGAACCCCACCCACCTTGTCCACCTCTAGAACCTAGACTTAAATCTAAAGCAAAACCATCCCCACCATCTCCACCATTCACCGGATAAGAGGATGATATCGATACGCTCCACGACCCCGAATCATCATCTTCGTGGGTGGTCCATGTGTACGGCGTTCGGCCGTTGGAACCATTATTAGGGAATCCATTTGAAAAATCATAATAATTATTACTAAACTCATCTTTTGGGGAAATTAAAACTCTCATCATCTCTCTTCGTGAGGTGGCGTAATTGGTGTCTACTAGTTTTCCATTAATACTAAAATCATAAGATGCGAGCTGAGACATAGTATATTTTTTATATGAAACTATACCAGATGCACCTCCACCACCACCAGCTCCGGGGTAGTAGCTGGTGTTACCACCCCCATTCCACGTAGAATAGCCACCACCAGCACCCCACGCCCCACTACCACCCTTCCCTCCGGTTGTAATATTATACATGTGCAGTTCTGTTGCATCTGGGTAACTTGTGTTATTTAATTCTCTCCATAATTGTAATAAATTAAATCGTATACCTACATTATTGCTACCAAGAGAATATGATCTCTGTGGTGGAAAAAGACTATCATCTGCTTTAAACCCAATTACTTTTTGAATAGTGCGCCCATTCCATGATGAATTTGTTAATGTTGGTTGAACAAGATAGTTTGATATTAAACTACTAAGAGAAAATACGGGTGGTGGTTGAGGTGTCTGCCAGGCAGATAAAGACTGCCAGACTGCATAAGATGGATCTGAGGGGAATGTGGGGGGGTAATATATATAAAATATATAATATTCATTATTAGTTATATCAAAATATGTGTCTCCTTCTATGTATTTACTAGTATCCTCGTATGGGATACCATTACCATAATCAAGAATTGATAACCTATTAGTAAACATATTATATATGTTGTATAATAAATATTATTTTTAAAAGTAAAATTTTATTTATTGTATTTTTCTAATTCATTAAAGTGAATATAATTAAAAATTTCATCTTGATTTTTTTGTAATATTATCAAAATAACTATTATATGTTTTTTACTGGGTATAGCACCTTCAATCGCAGTAATTGCAGATAATTCTGCGGATGCTAAATATTATTTTTTTAAAGACATTTAGTTTGTTTACCATAAATTATGTATAATAGTATAATAATATACTTTAAATAATAAATTGATTATATACTACATAATAATATACACTAATATAAACATATGCTAAACAAATATATACCATTGAAAAATTTAATATATTTTATATTAATAAACACTATAAGCGGATATAATTCACCCCAGTTTTGTCATAATATTGCAAAGGATAATTTTAAAATAGTGCCTTATCATGCACAAAATTACATTATGAGACATAAATTAAATTCAGATCAGTGTAATGATTTGATACAAGAAGGTTATATTGGATTAATGATGGCAGCAAGAAAATATGATGTAAATAATAATGCTAAATTTACGACATATTCAAGTTACTGGGTTAAAAGTTATATGTCATCATATATCAAAAGCATGTATAAGGATAAATATAACAATATAGATATATATGAAAATTTAGCTAAAACATATGATTTGCCAGTATTTACTAAAATAAATATGGATATATTAAAGCCATTAGAAAAAGATATTGTTTATAGGAGATACATAAAAAAACCACGTGATGTAAGTCATGATATTGCAAAAGAATATGGTATGTCGCGTGATGAAGTTGTTAAAATAAGTTTAAGAAGTATTAGAAAAATAAAAACCGAATATATGATTGAAAATGGTAAGTTATAACATAAAACTAACAATTAATTGTTAGGTCATCACAAATAAAGTGTGCTGTACCACTTTCATTCCATTCTATTTGTAGAGGAATTATTTCAACACCAGATTCCATTGATTTTTTAAAGGCATTCTTGTATATTGGATCTACATTTGATGCTTGAAAACTTTCGACATCTGGTCTTTGAATGACATAACACATAATACATCTAATTTTTTGTTTATACTTAACTTTTATATTTGTTAGTTCTGTAATATGCTTTACGGCTCGTGGACTTACTGTATCTTTTTGTTTTTTTCTATAACCATCTGGGAAATATGCTATTTTACTATTAATCTCTCTATTACTGAAATCCATTTTCTTACGTTCTTTTTCGTAACAATCAATATAATCTGCCAATGGTACATTTTTAACTTCTAAAATAAAACAAGTGCCATTTCCATCGACTCCGATGAAATCAAACCGAGAAGTAGATATAGTTCCTTGTCTTTTATATTTTTTGACATTTGTTAACGAAGAAATCAGATTTAGTTTTATACATTTTTCCACTAAATCTTCTGCAATGTTTGGATCAACGCCTACTACAATTGTTTTATCGCGTTCAATTGTTTTAGCCAACATGATCTTATATTTGCATACATTTTTTGGATTAGGTGAATCTATCATAACTATTTGTTTGCCAGAGTCAACCATCCCACAACAACCAAGAGCGGCAGTATGAGCCATATATTCAGTATTTGTATCGTCATTATCTAATATAATATCTGCAACATAAGGCGTTTTTGAGGTTTTCGATGGTCGTTTTACCACACTACCAATATATGTTTTTGGTAAATTATATATTTCCATATTTATGTTGTAATTATTGTAATTTTATTAATGGAATAATAGTGTTTCAATTTTATATAATTAAAATGTACTATAATTATATAAAATGTTGGAGAATTTAACATTTACACATTTTTTAACAGCAAGTTTAATAATAGAAACATTTATGTTTTACTTATTTCGTTACACTAAAAGTCCATTTACAGGTAAAGCTATTAACAACTGGTATAATAATCTTGGTCTAGTTGCTGTATTATTAGATGTAGTATCATTATTAATAGGGTTTTACTTAGCTAAGTTTCTATATGAATACTTAATTAAAAATGGCTATATGGATAAAAAAAATGAGTTTTGGAAATTTTTAGCACTTGTATTAAGTATTCAAATATTGCATGATTTTGGTTTTTATATTACAATTATTAAGAACTATCCTATTGGAAAAAATAGAGTAATTGATGAATTTAAAGCTTATGCTAAAAGCGTTGGCTCTGGAGCTATTATAGGAGATGCTTTTATGTACTCACTAGCTACACCATTATTATACTATATAGTAGCAAATAATCGTGATGATATAAATGTCTTTATAAACCTAAGCTGTTTATATTTAATTGGTTATTTTTTACACCAAAAACCAGTAATTAAGATGTAATTACTGAAAAAGTGGCTTATTGGTAACTAGTTCTTGTACAATCATACCTAATGCACCAAGCATTGCGAGTCGCCCATTATTAAGTTCTTTATCAGACATCATCTTAAAGTCACTATCCTCACTATTATAAATGGAAAGTCCTAGATCCCCAGGTTGATAATTCTTACGCAGCTTGAATGCATATGGTGAACCCTTGTCAAAAGGATTCTCGTAACCGCGTAACATAGTAGCAAACTCACCCATTAGAATAACGGCGGCAATTGTATACTGAGTAGTAGGCGGAAGTTTGTCATAAGCATGAATGGCTGGCTCGGATGAATGTGTTTCGAGAAGAGGAATAGAAGTAGCGGAAATCATAGCCCAACGCCCATGTTTGAGTTCTGCCTCACGAAGTCGTCCAAATTCAATATCTGGGACGTTATCAGAAAATCCAAGTGGATCGAACTTCTTAGTAAATGGAGGAGTAATACCTACATTCTTAACAATGGGTGACTGAAAACCAGTTACAATAGTCATTGAAGCGAGGATAAAAGAAGCTAGAATCTTCATTGTATATTATATATGTGATATGTGTTTAAGTGTAAATTTTTAACAATATTATTAAATGTATTGTCTATTGTGGTGGTGCGGTATAGTAAACTATATTGATATATCGTAATTCAGATTTACTAGAATATAAAATTATTTGACTCCTTAAAATTATTTATTAATTCGATTGGAATTCTATCAAAATCAATAATTAATTTATTGCGTTCGTAACGTTCGCGGGCTCCGTCTATTTTATTTAATTTGTCTTCAAATAATTCTTTATTATTATAAAGCTTTTCTGCTGTTTTTATTCCACATTTTGGTAAAACAGACGGAATATTATCGCTTTTATCTCCCGTTACAATCTTACAAAATAAATCTTTTTGTGCATCATTAAAACTAGTTTTGCTATTTGTCAAATCTTTATATTTAAGATCATAAAGTTTGATGCGCTCAGATGCTATTTGTAGATAATCCATATCACTTGTAATAATCCATACTTTGGAGTTTTCGTGCTTGTCTATAATATGTTTTGCAGTAATAGCAACACAATCATCTGCTTCCAATTTCGGATAAGATAAAATTTCTTTAGCACCCGCTTTAATAAATAGATTCTCTCCATAAGCAATTTCAAATAGTTTTTTAATATTACTATCGCTATTATTTCTCGTACCTTTATAATTATCGATGTGATTATTGCGCCATATTTCCTTTTTTGGACAATCTTTACCTACAAATATAATAGCTTTTTCATTGATATTCAGTTTTTGCGCCATCTCTCTAATTTTCAAAACGAATGTTTCACGAAACTTATTAATAAAACGTTCATTTTCACAACATTCGTTAGATTCATTTTCGTACTTTGCTAATCCCCACCAAACACGTAGTGCGTGGTACCTATAAAATATGAAATAACTTCCATCAATGATAATGAAATCCATTTTATTATATATATTTATTTAACTATTTAGTTCAATTTTAAATAAAAAAGTAAATTAATACCTTTTTATTTACTTTACTGATTTTATTTTTTAATTATTTACAAACAAATTATTATAAACTAGAACTGGACATTTAAATAATGGCGTCCGAACAACAATAGAGCTAGTATAAGAAGCTTTTCCACGAAATTAATACCTGGTACATTATTTTCTCTTACTTCGTAATTGATTTGATTGGGTTGAAGTACAATTACTTCATCATGATCTTCAATATTATCATTGTAATTCATTGTATTCATCATAATCTTATTTTCGTCGATTTTATCCATATCAGTAAACATTATCTTAGGTGTAATCCAAGAATAATAGATATATACATTTCAATTTTTTTACAAATTGAAAACTATAACTAATTGTTAATTTAAGAATATGTATTTTGCTTGTATATACAAAAATTATATGGATCCGTCACTACTATCTAATATTTCAAACGCAGATAACATTGTTTCTTTAATATGATCCATGTATGTTGCATTGTTACATGATAATTCACTGATAACGCTATCAGATACTGCCATACACAATTGGACCTTACAAAAATTTTTAGAGAGAATTAATTTATATTTATTTAATATTGCGTTAATTTTATACAATTCGGAAGCAGTTATGTTATTATTTTTTTTCCCACTCAATATAGATGCCAAATCAGAATTTAATCTTTTATATTCTTTTTGTGACATAGATGATATTTGTGTTTTAGGTTCAACTAAATGTGTTAAAAAAATATCAATTACATCTTGGTAATCAGATGTTTTTGCTAATGTACTAAGTAGTTTAAAATAATAATCTTGTTCTGTTCTAGTAAGTTCACCCATTATACCATAATCAATAATTCCTATTTTATGCTTTTCATTTTCTTTTAGAAATAATATATTTCCAGGATGTAAATCGGCATGATAAAGACGATTATATAAAATACATTTAATACTATAATTAGCTAATTGTTTACAATATATTTTTTTATCATGAACATTAATTTCATCAAATTTAACACCATTTAAATATTCCATAACAATAACAGAATCATTGTCATTCGTATATTCTGGATATGCTTTTGGTATTCTTACATAGTCTGTAGTTAAACAATTTTTATACATTTTTTCAATGTTACCTATTTCTTTTTTAAAATTTGTTTGGTCCAAAAGTATTTCCTTATTTTCTTGTATAATTTGTTGAAAATTAAAAGAATTAATACACGGAATTAATCCTAGTAAATTACAAATAAAGTCTATACGTTTTAATGCATATTCTAAACGTTTCTTTATGTTTTTGCGTAATACTTTAATTATAACCTTTTCGCCATTTAATTTACCATTATAAATTAGAGCTATCATACCGGACTTACAAGGAATCAAATATTCTCCATGTTTGTTTACTTCAAATGTATCGCTTAATCTACTAGCAGTTTTATTTATTGAAGTTTCGAAAGAGATATCAATATCATCATTTGTGAAAGGAACATCGTCAGTATATTTTGATATATATTTCATTTGATCTTTATTTAAAATAAATTTATTTGTTGATATTGCTTGAAAAATTTTAACATAAAATATATTTAAAGATGCTAATTGTTTTATAAAATTTTCAAATCGTAGTGTAGGATTATAATTTATAATATATAAAATTCCATACTCTAGACATATTAAAAAAGTTCTTAATATAAAAAAACTATTTTCTATTGTATCTTGTATATTTTTAACAAAACTATTTTCATAGTTAAAATAATTGCTTATATGTTTATAACTTATCATATGATATGTTATTTTAAATTTTCTATAAATAGTTTTGTATTAATGAATATTTTCTTAATAATTACACCTATAATATTCTCTAAATAAATAGGCAAATCTTCCTTAATATCAATGTTAAGTATATATTCAAATGTAGAACTGTGTTTTTTTATATTTGTAACATTTAAATTAAAAAATCTACAAACAATTTCTTCGCAATTTTTTGGTAAATTTACGCTACTATTTGTAGTTTTACTTTCCAAATACACATTATTATTATCTTCTCTTACATCAATTTGTAAATTAATATATTTTTTGGGAATACCCATTTCATTACCAAATTGTTTAAATATAAATAATATATTTGCCGATGTATTGTTCGAATTAATATTTAATATTTGACACGATTCTACAATATGTTTATTTAATTCGCACAATAATACAATTAAATGCACATTCAATATATCTTTAATAATAATATTATTATTACTTATGTCAAATTTCAGTGAATATGTATTATTATCTACATTTTTTTTTAGAATAATATTATCTTTTTTACATATTATATGTTCCTTGGAATTCATATATAGTTTATATAATAATATTATATGTATTTAACGACATTATATTATTTAAAAAAAATAATATAATATAAATTTGTTTTTACAATATAAATGATGAACGAAACATATATTAATATAACCGACGAATGTGACGCAATTGATGAATTGTGTGTTATTTGTTTCGAAATAGAAGATGAATATAAAAAAAAAACTATCACTCATACAAAATTATTAAAATGTACATGCAAATGTAATTATTATATTCATAAAAGCTGTTTTGATAAATGGTTAGAAAAAAATCCAAAAAAAAACGTATCTTGTTTAATATGTTCTAGTACCGCAACACAAGTGTTATCGTGTAAAGAAAAAGTAGGTAAATGTATTAAAACTAAGAAAGTTATTATATATTGTAAGGCTATTTGTAAAAATTCATTATTGGTTTGTTGTTTTTTATTGGTATGGATTATAATCTCAGAATACGACAATATAAATAATAATTATGACGAATAAAAAAATTTCAGACACTTTAAAAAAATAATATATACTTTATTTAATGAGTGAAAATTCATCCACCACCACAAACTCAAATCAAGTAGAATCGAGCAATATTTCTGAGATAACACACCAAGAAAGTAAAGAAAAAAAAGAATCTGTGCCTATTAGTGATATTTTAGAGGTAGAATCGGAAACTAATAACGAAGATAATCAAAAAATCACAACTAAACCAGTGTCTAATTCTGTTTCCGAAACTATTAAACAACAACCAACTGATTTTATTCCAATAAATGATAAACTTGTTACATTACAAGAAGTGTCAGAAAAATCATCATCTGATGATACAATTGATACTGATATAGTTGATAAAAAAGATGCTAGTGATAATGATACTATTGATGATGAAAATGCTATAAATAATTGTTTACCTAATTGTCCGTGTAGTTTATTGCAATCAATAGAAGTATTAGTTGAGGATGAAACTGCTAAGAATAAAGCATATAATGAAGCAACCGAATCTATTTATGATTCATCGCTTATTATCGACAGTTATGAATTTGATTATACAGTTACGAAGTTGCGAGAATTTTTTAAAGGACTTGGATTCTTAGAAGCACATCCTCAAAATCGACTTAGTATATTGGCGGCGTGTGAAGATCCTTTTACGGTTGCTAAATTTGATTATGCAAATAAAATATGGCCTCTTCCTCAAACTGGACAAATGTGGTTAGAGTATGAACTTCTTAAAAATCCATCGGCCAAGGGTTATTTCTGTTTATCGACCAGTTATCGTCAAGAGCAAACCCCGGTGGAAGGAAGACATGATTTAATTTTCCCACTATTTGAATTTGAAATGCATGGTGGTATTGATGTATTAATTTCTATGGAAAAAGATCTTCTTAGATTCTTAGGATATGATGAAACAAAGTTTGTAGAAGGAGAATATAATGATATTGCCAAAGAGTATGGTGTTGAGGAGTTAGAAAATGAACAAGAATCTGCTCTTGCTAGAGATAAATCTCCTACTTTTTTTCTTAAAGACTTTCCAGAATCAACTGATCCTTTCTGGAACATGAGGCGATATGATGGAGATAAAAAGGACATAGCTAAGAAGGTTGATGTTATTCTAAGTGGACAAGAAACATTTGGTTCGGCTGAACGCGAGGTTGATATTGATGTAATGCGCGATAGATTTAATACAATTAGTGATGGTGGTTATAAAAAGAAGTTATATGATTTATTTGGTAAAGAAAGAACAGACAAGGAAATGGATGATTATTTCAAATTTAACTTTTTCGAACGCTGTGGTGGCGGAATAGGTATGACTCGTCTTATTCGTTCATTGAAAACGGAAGGGTTAATGCCTGAATTTAATAAAAATAATTAAATAATTAATTAATTAAATAATTAAATAATTAAATAATTAAATAATTAAATAATTAAATAAATAACATTAATTATATTAAAAATGTTATCTATTAATGTAATGGGTGGATTGGGAAACCAATTATTCCAAATATTCACTGCTATTGCATATTCAATGCGCTATAAAACAGAGATAAAATTACCAATAAATAAACCAGATATTACTACTAGACCACATTATTGGAATACATTTTTAAAAAATTTGAAACCGATATTGACTAACAATCCACCTATACATTTTATAAAATTAAATGAATATTCACACGAATATACAGAAATTGCATATATACCACTAAATTTTACATTATGTGGCTATTATCAATCATATAAATATTTTGAAGAAGAATATGAAAATATATGTAAATTAATACAATTGGAAGAACAAAAGGATGAAGTTAAAAAAAAAATAGATTTTGATATATCTGATTGCGTTTCCCTACACTTTAGAATAGGAGATTATAAGAATATACAAGATTGTCATCCTATAATGCCAATTAATTATTACTATAATTCTATTAATAATATTATTAATGAAACTGGAAAAATTGATTGGAAAATATTATATTTCTATGAAAAACAAGATACAGAGGATGTAAATAATTTTATTAACGTATTACAAAATAAATATCCCAGTATGGAATTTATATCAGTTAATCATACATTTCATGATTATGAACAAATGTTATTAATGAGTATGTGTAGTCATAATATAATAGCTAATAGCACTTATAGTTGGTGGGGAGCATATTTTAATAGTAATAAAGAAAAAAAAGTTTGTTATCCATATAAATGGTTTGGGCCATCATTAGACAAGAACGTTAAAGATATGTTTCCAAGTCATTGGATAAAAATAAATTATTAAATTGTAATAATTATTAACAAGGGCCTCGTAATCCCGGTCTAGGATTTGGAACTTTATCAAATATATAATTTGTACATATTCTGATTTTTGCTTTATTTTTAGCGATGGCTTCTAGGTGAAAATGACGATGTTCGCAATCTTCGGTAACTTTGTCTATAATGTTGCTTCGAACTATATTCTCTTGGTTTTGAATACTATTGTGTGGAAATAAATTTAAATCTATATTATCTGAATAAGAACAATTTATAAATTTTTCTGTTTTGTATATAGCAAACCCATTAAATGCTGAGTATATAGGTATTAAGTCTTTACCCGTTTCTTTATGATTTTTTAATAATATAGAAAAATCTTTTCTCATATGTGCTACTGTTTTTCTCCAATCTTTAAAATGAAAGAAACTATATATATGTGGATCAAACGATAAGGCCCATGTATCATAATATCCCGATATTCTATCAAAAGAAACACCATCCCATTCATCTGAACGAATTAGAATATCTTTTAACGATTGAATCTTTATGTCTCCCACACAAGAATATTCATTTGAATCCATCATTATAAAATAATCAAAATGTGAATATTTATTTCTAATAGTTTGTAATAACGCATTTCTAGCATTTGCTATATTCCTTGTCCTAATAGTTGTTTTTTCTTTTTCGTTAATTATAATATCCATATTAGTAAAAATATTTTTATAATAATATAAAATGTCCAATGATTTATCGTTTGAAATATCATAAAAAACAATAACGTTTAATTTGAATATTTCTTTTAATTTAATAATATTATTAAATACCTTTGGAAGACCTTCTTCATTGTTATACACACATAAACATATACAACATGTTGATAAATTACTCATTATATTACTAATAAAATATCGATTTAAATGATATATAAACATAAACAATATAATTTTTATATTATGCAAGAAAATAGTAATTTATATGCCTCGAGTAGAGGCATTTTGAAATCTTGTGATTATTATTCACAGAATCCAATATCAAGTATTAATATATTATACAATTATCCACATTTAGAATATTTAAAAACAATAAAGAAACCTTCAATATATATCTGTAGTAGTGTTATAAAATCTTTTATAAAATGTATGCTTCCCCAAATAGATTATCCTTTTATTTTAGTTTCCGGAGATTGTGATGAAACCATATCAAATGATATGAATAATGATTATAGTAATATATTATTGGAGGATCAACGATTAATTCATTGGTTTTGTCAAAATAATACTATCGTTCATAACAAAATAACTACAATTCCAATCGGATTAGATTATCATACATTAACGCAAATACCAGCTTGGGGGGATATTAGCACTTGTAAAGAACAAGAGTTAAGTCTAATAAATATTAAAAGTCAATCAAAGCCGTTTTGGAATAGAGAACAAAAATGTTACGCAACATTTCATTTCGCATTGAGATCTAATGATAGAAAAGATGCATTAAATAATATTGATAGTGATTTAGTTCATTATGAAGAAAATCAAATAACGAGATTAAATACATGGAATAATCAAAAGGATTATACATTTGTTATATCTCCACATGGAAATGGAGTAGATTGTCATAGAACATGGGAAGCTCTCTGTCTCGGCTGTATCCCTATTGTTAAAACTTCACCAATTGATATTTTATATAAAGATTTACCAGTATTAATCGTAGAAAAATGGGAGGATATTAATATAGAGCTCTTAGAGAGAACTAGTAAAGTTTTTAAAACTAAGCAAATAAATAATGAATTTAATATGCATAAATTAGAATTGAAATATTGGGTAGAATTGATCAAAAGTTATAAAGATATAAATTAATAATTTTATAAAAATAAATAATAAAGAATATTAATGTATGTCCAGATTCTAACGAATATTTTAAAGTTTAATTGGTGTTTTAAATGAAAAAAATCTAATCAACTTATAGATATTATTAATAATCAGCATCAATCAAATTTATAATTAGTTATTAAAGTGATTATATATTAAATATATATTATTTAACATTAATAATTAAATATGAGTAAATTTTGTATATTGGGCGATTGTGGAAAAAATGAATGTCACCATTGTTTCCCTGTTGTAAATTGTAGTATGAATCACGAATATTGTCGTAAAAACGGAATATGTAAAGAAATTAATACCAAAAATCAAGAGAAACTCATTTACAGAGAAATAATTGTTGAACACAAATACAAAATATTAGTTACTGGATGTGCGGGATTTATCGGATCGCATGTGTGTGAGAAATTATTATCAATGGAACAAATTGTTCTAGGCGTTGACATAATGAATGATTATTACGATGTAAAACTCAAAGAAAAAAATCTGGAGATTCTGCGCCAACATAAAAACTTTTCATTCAAAAAAGAAGATATTTGCAATACAAAATGTATCAGTGAATGGAAACCCGATAAAATAATTCATTTGGCGTCGATGGCGGGAGTTCGTTATAGTATTGAAAACCCGCTTGTCTATGATAAAATAAATATCGGTGGATTCATTCACATTATGGAAGAGTCCGTTAAAAACAATGTTCAAAACGTCGTTTATGCCAGTAGTAGTAGTGTGTATGGTTTGAA
>MDSV01012668.1_pt1 | contig 26683 bp, 25 predicted proteins | sample 810851 | NCBI WGS metagenome assembly MDSV01 (sample SAMN05326640, study PRJNA326480) | marine metagenome | isolation source: seawater | place: Atlantic Ocean: North East | collected 2012
CAAAAAGAAAATGTTGAAAATGCTTTTACATATGTTTGTAATAATTTTTCTTTAGAAAAATTTAGAAGAAAAATTTTGAATACGATTGAATAAAAAACTGAAAATTGCAATTATTGGATCAAGAGGATATCCATACGTTTATTCGGGATATGAGACTTTAGTTAAAGAACTTTCTGAAAGATTAGTTAAAAAAGGTCATAATGTTAGAGTGTATTGTCATAGGCCATTATTTAAAAAGAAACCAAAAAGTATTAATGGAATTGAATTAGTTTATACACCATCAATTGAAACTAAATTTTTATCACAATTCGTTAATTCTTTTTTCTCATTTATTCATGTTTGCTTTTCAAAAGTTGATGTTGTGTTAGTATTAAATTCTGCAAATGGCCCTTTTGGAATATTAACAAAAATTTTTTTTAAAAATACATGTATAAATGTTGATGGATTAGAATGGTTAAGACCGAAATGGAAGGGCCTAGGCTCATTTTACTTTAAAATTTCCTCGAAACTTTCAACAATTTTTTTTGATCAAATTATTACAGATTCCTATGAGATGAATAAGCTATATAAAAATAAATATTCAAAAAATTCTTTTGAGATAGCCTATGGATCAACAATGACTGATTCAACAAATATTAATATTTTAAAAAAGTATAATACAAAAAAGAATCAATATTATTTGATTGTTGGAAGGCTAATACCAGATAATAATTCAGAATTAATAATTAATGGTTTATTAAGTTCAAATTCAATTAAGAAAATTATAATTGTTGGAGATGTTCCATATAAGGATATTTATTCTCAAAGGGTAAAGTCTAATGTCAACAAAAGAATAATTTTTACAGGCTATGTAAATTCACAAGATGATTTAACTTATTTATACAGAAACTGTTACGCATATATACACGGTCATGAATTTGGTGGTACTAACCCAACAATGATTAATGCATTACATTTAAATTGTGCAATATTAGCACTAGATACTGTATTTAATTCTGAAATGCTTAAAAATAAGGAAGCTGTTTTATTTAAAAAAGATGTTAATTCAATAGCTAATTCAATAAACTTATTTGAAGAAAAATATAATATATTATTAAAAAAAAATATTAATTATAAAATTCCAATCAAATATAATTGGGATTATATTGTTAGTAAATATTTAGAGGTTTTTAGACTTCTTACCAATCACCAAAATAGGTAATTTTTAAACTTAAATGAAAGTTATTTATATCTCTTCCAGGATGATAATATGGTTGAGCATTATCTTCAAGTTGCCATTGATAATTTAGACTTCTTATATAAACCAATTTACTAGATAAATTAAATTTTTTAAAACTTTTATTAAAGTTCAGATGTAAATTTATGTCTTTCCAATATCTTCTATAGTCTTGTGCAGATGAAAAAGCAATATGATAAAAATCATTATCATTGTCAATAATTTCAATACCTAAACCTATCATTTCTTTATCTCCGATTCTATTAATAGATATATAATGGGAATTAGATCCTGGACCTATAGAACTTCCTAAAACCTCTCCATTATTTGTATATCCATCATAAACCCAGCTATGCTCATACCAGGATCCGGCATCTCTCAATAATCTACTGGCTGTTTGTTCCATTTGAGTCCATTCCCATGAAAACAATAAATTTCTATTTTTTAATGGAAAAATTTTTTGTAAACCAACTGTTACAGCTCTGCTATGATCAGAGTCGAGTAATAAATCTCTTAAATTTTGTTTTGAATCATTGTGATGAAATTCAGCATAAATTTCAGCTTTTGAGTCTTTCCAAAACCATTTAAAAAAAAGTCCAGCTGCTTGATTTGTTTGGGCCTCAAAATCTACGTATTTATCATTTTTTCTAAACAAACTTGAAAATACAGGGAAATATGTTGGTTTTCCAACTAACCACCAATACTTTCCTTTAACTAAAGAAGAATACATCTGAACCCATCTTATAAAACCTAAAGATAATCCATCAACCCATTTTGGAGAATAAGAAATAATTAACCCTTGAAGATATCTCCAGTCATCTGTTTCACTATTTTGATTAATTTTAGGAACATATAACCTTGTTCCTGCATATTCAAAATCAATTCTTGGTGGAGTATATCCAGAGTTGTCAAGTCTTCCTGTTATTACTTGCCATTCAAAATCACCTATGAAAGTTTTAATTGGCTTCCTTGTGTTAAAGGTAATATGTTTAAATCCTTCAGCATGATTACTCATCATAATACTATTCCGGATCGATGGTCCCCACCAAATATTTTCATTTGATATACCGAGGGATAAATTTTTCCAATTTAATCTTATGCTAGATTGACCTAGTGTAGTTCTATTGTGCCTAACTTCACCAAATCTCTCTGGCATATCAATATGATTCCAAAGTTTATAACGTTGTGCCCAAATATATGGGTCATGTCCTTCCCAAAACCCTTCAAATTTCTTATTCTGACTAAAATGATGTTCTGGTTTAAATTGAATTGAAAGTAACCCAATTTTAAAAAACAATCCAGGTGAAATTATATGTTGATATCCCTTGTTTGGTAACATTGTTCCATTATTCCTATTATAGGGGTTATTAGAATTAAACTCAATAAAATAATCAATACCGTGAGATTTGATTTCTATATTACCCTTTTTATTTTTTAAAATAGTTTTATATTGATTATTGATTAATTCATTAAAAGAGTTTGATAATAATGGTTTAAGGTTGAATGAATAATCCGTTTCGATATTACCCTCAAGAACTGAATTTCTAATTAATGAATAATTAAAGCTATTATTTATGTTAATGTTTTGCGCCTTATTAAAAAGTGAAATAAAAAGTATTAATATAATTAATAATCTCATTGATATTTAATTACCCTAATTGAAAGATTGTCTAGCGACCAACTTTCATCACATTTTTGTTGAGGAATACCATTTTTATCAATTGCATTAGGTTGATATAACTCATCATAAAATCTTATAACAATATTATCCCCTGAACTTTTAAATCCTTTTTCTATTTGATATAGAGTTGTATTTCCACCAAAAAAATTATTTAAACATACTCTTTCCAAATCAACTTTAAAAGATCCTGTTTTAGGGTTATTTTCATAAGGATAGTTATTAGGATAAGATTGTCTTAAGCAGTAATTTGACCAACATGGACTGTTTGAAAATGTTGTTACAAATTTTTCAGATGATGGATCTTTAAATAAATCCATATCAGGCTTAAACTCTATTATCCATTTATCAGGCTTATCATTTTCTGGAAAGCCATTAAAATTCCCATCCCATGACCCATGAATATATAAATCAAAGGATACAAAAACATAATCATGATCACCAATATCATCTAAAAACAAAGTAAACCCATCATTATTAAAATTACCAATTACATTTGTATTGTTAAACTTACTTAATCCACCACCATCAATTTTCTCTAATTTTTCATCCTCAAAATCATTAGAATAAATTAATTCATTTCTAATCATTTCTGGGTATGAACATGAGTTTAAAATAATAAGAATTATGAAAAATTTTTTCATTTTGAATCTTTACTAAAATAATCAATAGTTTTTATTAATCCACTAACCAGGCTTACTTTTGGCTCCCAATTTAAAAGGTTTTTAGCAAGAGTTATGTCTGGTTTTCTCGTTTTTGGATCATTTTCCGGTAGATCCTTAAATGAAATTTTTGAATTAGTTTTAATTAACTTCTTAATAATTTCGACTAATTCTAAGATGCTATTTTCAACTGGATTACCAATATTAACTGGATGACTATATTTTGAATTTAATAATTTATAAATTCCATCAATCGTATCATTAATGTAACAAAATGATCTAGTTTGCTTTCCATTTCCATAGATGGTAATATCCTCACCACTAATTGCTTGATTAATAAAATTTGGAATAGCTCTACCATCATTAACTCTCATTCTTGGACCAAATGTGTTAAAAATTCTTACAATTTTAGTATTAAGATTCATTTTTGAATGATAAGCCATAGTTATTGCTTCAAGATATCTTTTCGCCTCATCATAAACTCCTCTAGGCCCAATAGGGTTAACATTTCCAAAGTAAGTTTCTGTCTGAGGATGTTCAAGAGGATCTCCATAAATCTCAGACGTTGAAGCAACCAAAACGGTAGCATTTTTTTTCAAGGCTAATTTCAGAATTCGTTCTGTACCAATTGATCCAATTTGCAGTGTTCTAATTGGATATTTTAAATAATCAATTGGACTTGCAGTTGAGGCAAAATGTAAAATATTATCTATTTCGTCATCAATATCAATACTTTTGCATATATCATGATTTATAAATTTAAAGTCTTTATTCTCTTTTAAATGTTGTATGTTCTTTTCATCACCAGTCAATAGGTTATCTATTCCGATAATTTTATGTTTTTTTTTCAATAAGTAATCTGTTAGGTGAGACCCAATAAATCCAGCACATCCAGTTACTATTGTTGTTTTCAAAATGTTTTTTTAGTACTTTTGTTACTTGATTAATGATTGATAGTATAATTAAATCTCAAACAAGGCAAAAGTTATTAATTAAGTTTTTTGTAAATATAGCTAATACAGGATATTTAAATCAATTAGCAGACGAATTTTCAGAGTCTACAAATTCAGTTAGAAAAGAATTAAATAATTTAACAAAAGCTAATTTTTTGCTAAAGAAAACTATTCAAAATAAGGTTGTTTATCAGGCTAATAAAAACCATCCCCTTTTCTATGATATTCAAAATATTATAAAAAAATACTTAGGCATAGAAGATTTGGTTTCAACTGTTTTAGAAAGAATGGGGTCAGTTAGAGAAATTTTTTTACTTGGTGACTTGGCAAATGGTATATATGCTGAGCAAATAGACGTTTTAATTACAGGTAATAATTTAAATCTTGAGTACATTTCAGATTTGGAAGATAGATTATGTAACCTATTGAATAAAAAAGTTGTTATTGTTTCTTCTTCTAGTTCTAAAATTAAAATTGATAAATTATTAGTTTTTAGTAATTAATTGTTTTATTTTTTTTTGAATAATTTTGTTGAATCTTTGTGATTCAATTAGCGAAGCTTTTATGAATGTTTTATGATTTACCTTCAAGCTGCCATATTATTTAGTTTCAGTACTTATTCAATTAACCATTTTATTCATAAGAAATAAGTTAAAATAGTGAGAATTAATAAATATAATTAATGAAAATAGGAATTATTGGTCAAGGATTTGTTGGGAATGCAGTATATCAAAAATTTAAAGAATATTTTGATATTAAAACCTATGATATTGATAATTCAAAGTGCAATTCAAGTTTTGACAATTTATTAGATTATTCTAAAATAATTTTTATTTGCCTACCAACCCCTATGAATCAGGATGGTAGTTGTAATGATGAAACTGTAAGAAAGACACTGAAATTAATTAATACAAGAGCTAAAAATCTAATTATTGTGTTGAAATCTACTGTTCCGCCAGGTTCAACATCAACTTATAATAGCTTATATAAAAATTTATCAATTGTTTTTAATCCTGAGTTTTTAACTGAAAGGAATGCTGTAAATGATTATAAAAATCAAGATAGAATTATTTTGGGGGGCCCAAGACCTTCAACAACCATATTAAAACAACTTTTTTCTATAGTTTTTGTAAAATGTCACATAATAAAAACTGGTTCAACTCATGCTGAATTTATTAAATATTTTACTAATTGTTATTTAGCAACTAAGGTTTCTTTTTCTAATGAAATGTATGAATTAGCAAAGTCCTTTGATTTAGACTATGACAAGGTTGTTGAATATTCAACCTTAGATAGCAGGTTAGGTAAAACACATTTTAATGTTCCTGGACCTGATGGTGACAAAGGCTTTGGAGGGCATTGTTTTCCAAAAGATTTAAATGCAATTATTTATTTAACAAAAGAAAAATCTACCCTTAATAATGTGCTCAAATCTGTGATTAAAACAAATGATAAAGTAAGAAAAAACAGAGACTGGGAAAAAATGAAAGGTAGAGCAATTAATTAAAAATGAAAAATACAAAAATAGCTATAATTGGACAAGGTTATGTTGGACTTCCTCTTGCCATTGAGTTTGGAAAAAAGTTTAATACCATAGGATTTGATATAAACAATAATAGGATTTTAGAATTAAAAAAATTTATTGATAAGACTAAGGAGGCATCTTCTAAAATGATTAAAGAATCTAAAAAATTAAAGTTTTCTTATTCAATTAATGATATCGAAAGTTGTAATATTTTTATAGTTACTGTTCCGACACCAATAGACTCTTATAAAACTCCTGATCTTAAACCTATAAAAAGTGCTACAATTATGTTAGGGAAAATTTTGAAAAAAGATGATATTGTTATTTATGAAAGTACAGTATTCCCTGGTTGTACAGAAGAGGTTTGCGTTCCTATTTTAGAAAAAGAAAGTAATTTAAAATTTAACAAAGATTTTTTCTGTGGGTATTCTCCTGAAAGAATAGTTCCAGGTGATAAAGTTAACAAATTAACTACTATAATTAAAGTTACATCAGGATCTAACCATGAAATTGCAAATAAAATTGATAATTTATATTCATCAATAATTAAAGCTGGCACTCACAAGGCATCTAGCATTAAAGTAGCTGAAGCTAGTAAAGTTATTGAAAATGCTCAAAGAGACTTAAATATTTCATTTGTTAATGAATTAGCTTTAATTTTTGACAGAATTGGAATCGATACTTTAGATGTTTTGCAGGCTGCAGGAACTAAATGGAATTTTTTGAAATATAAGCCAGGATTGGTTGGTGGTCATTGCATTAGTGTTGACCCGTATTATTTGGCATATAAAGCTGAAAATTTAGGTTATTATCCTGAGGTTATTTTGAGCGGAAGAAGAGTTAATGACAATATGAGTTCTTTTGTAGCAAATAAGTTTATTAAAATGCTCATAAAATCTGGAAAAAGAATTAAAAATTCTAAAATTTTAATTTTAGGCTTTACATTTAAAGAAAATTGTCCGGATGTTAGGAATACCAAAATTATTGATGTTTATAATGAGTTAATTGATTTTGGCACTCGTGTTGATGTTTATGATTATGAAGCAGATAAAGATGAAGTTAAGGCTGATTATAATATAAGTTTAATTGAAAATATAAATAAATCATATGATGGAATTATTCTTGCAGTTAAACACTCAAAATTTAGCTTAATCGATTTAAACTCTTTAAAGAAGGATGAAAATTCAGTTGTATTTGATTTAAAAGGATTTTTTCCTAAAGATAAAGTGAATTCCAGATTATAAGTGATGAAGAATATACAAATGGTTGACTTAAAAAGTCAATACTTAAAAATAAAAAATGAAATTGATAAGGAGGTATTAGAAACTATACAATCAACTAAATATATAAATGGTCCACAAGTTTTAAAATTTCAAGAAAATTTAAAAAATTATATGGGTTGTGATTATGTTATTCCATGTGCAAATGGAACAGATGCTTTACAGATTGCTTTGATGGCATGTGACTTAAAACCTGGCGATGAAGTTATTTGTCCTTCATTTACATATGTTGCAACTGCTGAGGTTGTAGCTCTTTTAGGATTAAAACCTATTATGGCAAATGTAGATTTTCAATCATTTAATATTAAAGCCAAACATATTGAACCATTAATAAATTCTAAAACCAAAGCAATTGTTCCTGTTCATCTTTTTGGCCAATCTGCAGATATGGAGGAGATTATTAAACTGGCTAAAAAATATGATTTGTATGTTATCGAGGATAATGCCCAAGCAATTGGGTGTAATTATAAATTTTCTAATGGGAATAATAAAAAAACTGGAACTATTGGCGATATAGGAACTACATCTTTCTTCCCATCTAAAAATTTAGGGTGCTATGGCGACGGCGGAGCTATATTTACAAATAATGAAGAACTTTTTTTGAAAATGAAAATGATAGCTAATCATGGCCAAAATAAAAAGTATTATCATAAATTAACTGGTTGTAATTCTAGGTTAGATTCAATCCAGGCAGCAATATTAAATATTAAGTTAAAATACTTAGATGATTATAACTTAAATAGATTAAAAATGGCTGATACATATGATTTGGCATTTAACGAAATAGAAGAATTAATCACTCCGTTTAGATCTTTAAATTCAAATCATGTTTTTCATCAGTATTCATTGAAAATTGAAAAAAAATTTAGAAATAAAGTTATAGAATACCTTGCTAATAATGGAATACCTGCAATGATATATTATCCAATTCCATTATATAAACAGGAGGCCTTTTCTGGATATGTTAAACCAGGTTTTAAAATTGATAATGTAGAAGAATTGTGTGATTCAGTTTTTTCTCTGCCCATTCATTCTGAAATTGAAAATTCTTCACAAGAGTTTATTATTCAAAAAATAAAAGATTTTTTTGCTAAATATTAAATCATATGAAAAACAAAGACTATTTCGTTCATGAAAGTTCCTATGTAGATTACCCTTGCCAAATAGGAAAAGGGACTAAAATATGGCACTTTTCACATATTATGAAGAATTCTATAATAGGAGAAAATTGTAATATTGGTCAAAATGTAGTAGTTTCTCCTAATGTAGAATTAGGTAATAATGTTAAAATTCAAAATAATGTTTCATTATATACTGGAGTTATTTGTGAAGATGATGTTTTTCTTGGACCATCTATGGTATTTACTAATGTAATTAATCCAAGAAGTGGATTTATTAGAAGAGATGAGTATATGCAGACCATTGTTAAAAAAGGAGCCTCTATCGGAGCTAATGTAACAATAGTTTGCGGTAACAATATTGGAAGCTATGCATTTATAGGTGCAGGTACAGTTGTTACAAAAGATGTCCCAAATTATGCTCTCGTAGTTGGAAATCCTTCAAAACAAATAGGCTGGATGAGTGAATTAGGATATAGATTAAATTTTGATAGTAAAGGCAATGCAATTTGTGAAGTGACAAAAGCAAAATATAAGCTTCTCGATGGTTTTGTCGAAAAGTTAAAATAATATGTCTTATTTTGAAAAATTCCTCCCAGACAAAAATTATTTAAAAAACTTTACTACTTTAATTAGTGGTGCTGTTGTAGGTCAAATCATTACCTTTTTACTAGCTCCAATTTTAGCTAGGCTATATTCGCCAAATGAGTTTGGTATTTTTGCTTCTTATTCCGCTACTGTCGCAATTTTAAGTATAATATGTTGTGCCAGATATGATCTTGCAATATTACTGCCTAAAAAAATAAAAGAATCATTAGCAGTTGTTAAAATCTGTCTATTAATATCATTATTAATTTCAATAATATCATTTTTTGTAATATTTTTTTTATGGTTTACTGTTGATTTAAATGAATATAAATTTCTAGTATTTATTCCTTTGGTTATTGTTGTTACTTCTTTGAATATCTCTTTGATTTACTTTCATGATAAACTCTTAAATTTCAAATTAAACTCAATTGCTAGAGCAAGTCAAGCCATGTTTACTGGAGGTGCTGCAATTCTTTTTTTTTATATTTCAAATACAAATGGACTAATTTTTGGTGCAATTTTCGGTCAGTTAATTTGTACATTTTTGTTAATATTTTATTTGCCTTCTCAACATATTAGGGGATTATTTTTTGATTACAATTTTAAAAAATTAAAAATAATTGCATTTAAATATATTGATTTACCCAAACATTCATTAGCACCAAGTTTTTTAAATGTATTTTCGTCACAATCAATAAATTATTTTTTGATTATAGTTTTTGGAACTGTTGTAACAGGAAATTATTATATGTCCTCTAAAATTGTTTTATTGCCTGCAAGTCTTATTAGCGTTTCTTTTACCGAAATTTTTTATCAAAAAATAACTGAAAGGTCAAATAACTTAAAAAAAATATTTCCCTTTGTTTTAAATAATGCATTGTATCTTTTAATTGCAGCATTATTATTATTTTTTACGTTTTATTTTTTTGGATATAATTTATTTATATTAATTTTTGGAAAAGAATGGATCCAAGCAGCTGAATTAATATCTATTTTATCATTTAATATGTTAATTAGAACAATAGTGTCCCCATTAACAATTGTATTTACTGCTCTTGATAGAATAAAACTTGGTGCAATTTGGCAATACTTATATTTTTTTACTTTTAATTTATTAATCTTTTTTCTCTATTATTTTGAAATTGAGTTTATTATAACTCTTAAAATACTAGTTTTCTATGATTTAGTAATTTATTCTATTGCCTTAATTCAAATTTTAATAATATCAAAGCAGTTTGACAAAAAATATGAAAATTAAATAAATTATGAACTGTAAATTTTGCAATGGTTTTTCTAGAAAAACAAATTCATTTAGATTAATGGGAATTCTAAATTCTTCTACCTATCAATGTGATAAATGTTCAAGTATTTTTAGATATCCTAATCCTTCAGATTCAGAGCTATTTAATTATTATTCAAATAGAGGTGATATAAGGTATGAATCTCATGTTGAAGAAAAAATGGCAAAAATTCAGTCAGTTTGCTTACATAATTTTTTTAAATCCATCAATGTTCCAATAAAAGATATAGCTTATTATGAGTATGGATGTGGAAGAGGATGGCTAGTAAATGAGATGAAAAAACTTGGATTAAAATCTACTGGATTTGATCCTGACAAAAAATCCATAGATTGGGGAAGGAATAATTTAAAAGCAAATATTTTTGAGGGTTTCTTAAATTTTGAAACAAATAGTCTAAAGATTAACGATAAAAACATTTTAAATGTAATATCATTAATGCATGTTCTAGAACACCTTTCAAATCCTGTCGAGATTATTGAAAAAATTAAAATAAATTTTAAAGAGCATTACTTATATTTAGAGATACCCGATGGAGAGTTCGAATCGGAAATATTAAAATTAGATACCATTCCTGTTTCATCTTATGGACAGCATTTATCTTCGTTTACTGAAATGGGAATAAAAACTTTATTAAATAATAGTGGATATGAAATAGTGTATTTCGAAAAAAGTGGAAATAAAGACTACTTTAGAAGTTATAAAAAAGTATTGACTTTTTGGAATTTAATTGAAAAAAAATACAAAAAATGGTCAGAAAAAGAATTTTCTGTAAGGGATGTTTTTTTTAGTGGATTTATTTTTTCATTCAAAGCTTTTTGTATTTGGTTATTTACAAGGTTTGAATCTATATTTTTGAAAAAATATAATAGGACAGATTTTCCAGTAATAAGAATTATTAGTAAATATAATAACAAATAAAATTGAAAAAAATTTTAATCACCGATGGCTCATACAAACATACTTTAGGGATCACAAGAAGTTTGGGTAAACTCGGATATAAAATTGATTTAATAGCGTCAAAAAATTCTGTTTCAAATTATTCAAAATATTGTAACAAAGTTGTATACGATGAAAATAGGTTTAAGGAAGAGTTTATTGATGAATTTATAAGTTTTTTAAAAAAACAAGACTACTATTTTTTAATTGCTATTAGTGCATTTTCCGTTGAGCTAATTTCAAAATACTCAAAACGTATTAAGAAGTTAGTCGATATTCATGTCCCTGATATTAAAAAAGTTGAAATATGTTTGAGCAAAGAAAAAACCTATAATCATTTAAAAAAAATTAAAATAAATCAACCTTTAACATGGGATTTTTATAATTATAAGGAATTTTTAAAAGTATTACCTAATATTAAATTTCCTTCCATAGTTAAGAGTAAAAGTGAAATAAATAAAATTGATACAGAATATTATAATTCACCAAAAGAATTATCAAGAAAAGTAAGTGAATTTTTTTATGAAAACAATTCTATTCCAATAATACAAGAAAGAATAACAGGAGAAGGTTATGGTTTTTTTGCTATTTATTTAAATGGCAAATGTAAATCTTATTTTATGCATAGAAGAATTAGAGAATTTCCTGTTATGGGAGGATCAAGTACATGTGCAAAAAGTATTTATGACGAAGATTTGAAAAATGAGGGAATTAAAATTTTAAATCATTTAAATTGGAATGGAGTCGCCATGGTGGAATTTAAGAAATGCCAAAAAACAGGTAAATTTTATTTAATAGAAATTAATCCAAAGTATTGGGGGTCACATGATTTAGCTATAGAATGTGGAATGAATTTTCCTTTATTATCAATTCAACTAATAAAAAATATAAAAAACAATATCCGGCAGGTAAATTATAAAACTGATCAAAAATATCATTGGCCATTTGAGGGAGAATTCATGCATTTTTTAAAAAAACCTTCTTCATTTTTAAATATTTGTTTTGACTTATTGAACTTTAAAGTAAAATCAAACATTGAAATATTAGATTTAAGACCTAATATTTTCTCTTTGTTTTCCAATAATAATTTTAAAATCATTATTTATAATCTTTTTAAAAACTCAAATCCACTCAAATTCTACTTTAGAATAAAATCTATAGGTTTTAAACTAGCCTTTATAAGATTCATAACTGAAACAACTGGAATTCAAATTATGAAATATTCTAAGGTGAATGAGAATATTTTTATTGGATGTCAACATGGTAAATTAGGAAAAATATTTTTAAGCTTTAATGGTATCAATTCATCTATATGTTTGAGAGATGAGTTTGATGACAATCAAAAAAAACTCAATTTTGTTAATCACAGACATTTTCCAATAGTTGAATACCAATCTCCAAGTATTAATCAGTTATTTAATATAACCAATTATATTGATGATCAAGTCTCTAATAAAAATAAAGTTTTTATTCATTGTTCAGAGGGTATAAGTAGAGCATCAACAATCGTTATTGCATATTTAATTACAAAAGGATATTCATTAAATGATGCTATTAAACATTTAAAAAGTATTAGACCTTTTATTAATGTTTTACCATCACAAAAAAAAATTCTTAATCAATTTAGTAGCTCAAATTATGTTATAAAATGATATTATGATTCAAATAATTTCTAATGATAAACTAATAAATGAAAAAAAATATATTTTAAGTATAATTTTTACCGAATTTTTGGGAGTTAAATGGTCTTTAATTACTAAAAATTCTTGTAAGAATTTTGAAATAAAAATCCGTGATTTTGATGATTTTATAACAATGCCTGATATTTTTTTTAACCTAATTTCAAAATGGTATTTTAAAAAACAAAGTCTTCCTAAATCTAATTTTCAACAATGGGATTCCCGTGAATTATCAACAAAAATAAAATTAGTTAACAAAAAGTTACCAATAATATTTGGTAAAAATAAAAAAGATAAAACTGACAAAATATTTTTGCCTATTGATATTATTGGATCTTGTTTTTTTATGCTCACTAGGTATGAAGAGAATGTAATTAATAGTTTTGATATTCATAATCGTTTTTCAGTATTTTCATCATTTGCTAAAAAAGAAGGATTTATTAATAGACCTATCGTTGATGAATATATTGAAATTTTATGGGTTGCATTAAAAAAAATATGTCCAAAACTTAAAAGAAAAAAAAATAAATATAAATTGTTAGTTTCTTGTGATGTAGACACTCCTTATGAAAGTTATGTAAATAATCTTTTTACAATGTCTAAAAATGTTTTGGGCGATTTTATTAAAAGAAAAAATATTAAGCAAGGTTTATATAAAATTAAAAACTACTTCTATTCAAAAAAAGAAAACTATAAATACGATAAAAACGATAAGTTTAAATGGATGATGAATATAAATGAAAAAAAGGGCAATAAGCTTACATTTTATTTTATTGTTAATAGAAATTTAAAACTTATTGATGGAAATTATGATGTATTTGAACCTAGAATTTTAAAGCTAATCAAAGAAATTAAATCTAGAGGACATGAAATAGGATTACATGCAAGCTACAATTCATATAATGATTTTTCATTATTTAAAAAAGAGACTGAAATTTTTAAAAAGCTAACTAAAGATATTTATTTAGAAAAATATCTAGTAAGACAACATTATTTAAGATGGTCAATTAAAACACCTACTATTCATAATCATTTTGGTTTTAATAATGACTCTTCAGTCGGATACGCAGATTATGTTGGATTTAGATCTGGCACTTCTCATGAATATTCTATGTTCGATTTTTCTTCTAAAAAAAAATTAGATGTAAAGCAAAATCCATTAATATTTATGGAAGGTTCTCTGTTACATTCAAATTATATGAATCTAAATCATTCAGAAGCTTGGAGTCACATTGATATGATTTATAAAAGAATTAGATTATATAATGGAAACTTTACATTATTATGGCATAATTCCAATCTAAATAGACATCTTGATAAAGAGTTTTACACTAATTGTATATCTAAATTTAGCTCTTAATGCATATAGATATTTTATTTATACTTGTATTTTTAATTTTTCCAGTTATTTGGAATTTGATTTTAAAAAGTTTTAAAATCAATATTTTTCAGGTAAGTATTATTTCAATTTTATTTGCTTCAATAGTTGTTTTTCAATACATCGGGATACCTATTTTATACTTTAAATTTGATTATTACAGAGCAATTGATGTAAATGATAGCTTATTAGTCTTCAAAGTTTTTCTTTTTACGTCTATTACAGTGACTCTTTTGTTGTTTGGATATGGATTTTTTAAAAAAACTAATAAATTAAATAAACATAAAAATTTTTCAGTTACTTTATCTAATAATTTTATTTATAAATATTTTGTAATTCTCTTTTCAATTTGTATATATTTTTTAATTAATTATATAAATGTTGTGGGGTTTCAAAATTTAGCAATATCCTCTGTTCTTGGTTATGTTAGTGATAATAATTTAACCTTATTAAGATCTAATATGACTAATGCTTTTACAGGATATCATTGGTATTATTTATTTACAAATAAAATTTTACTTTTTTGCACTTATTTTTTTTATTCTCAATTTCTTATTAAAAAAACATTTAAACACAAATTAACTTTTTATTTGGCATTTTTCACATGTTTAGTTTCCTTAGTTTTATCAACTGAAAAAGGTCCAATTATATTTTTTTTCATATCGATGTTATTGGTATATCTTATAGTGAACAAAAAAAGCATTATACCAATTAAATTAATTTTAAAATTTGTTCCAATATTTATTGTAATTCTAGTGGTTTTTTATATTTTTTTTACGAACATAAAATCATTTGATCAAGCATTAATTTCAGTTTTTAGTAGGACGTTTACTGGTCAAATTCAACCAGCTTACCATTATCTAGAGTTTTTTCCTGAAATCGAACCATTTTTAATGGGTAGAAGCATGACTAACCCAGCAGGTATTTTCCCTTGGGTTCCATATAATATTCCTCAAGAAGTAATGGCTTGGTATAATATGAACGAGTTTAAAAGTGGAGTTATAGGATCTATGCCTACAATTTTTTGGGGTGAAGTGTATGCTAATTTTGGAGTTTTAGGAGTTTTTTCTATTCCTTTTTTAGTAGGTTTTATTCTTGGTTTTATTGATTCTTTAATAAAGAGATTCCCAAGGAATACAACATTTACTGCCTTTTATGTGACAACTATTATGCATTATGTTTCTTTAAGCACAACAAGTCTTTCTAATTTCATTTTTGATATATACATAATAATTCCTTTTATAATATATTTATTTATTGAATTTGTATCAGGTAAAGGTAAAATTATTATAAGAAATTAAAATATCATGAAAATAATTCACTTGACCCATACAGACATAAATTCAGATAATAGAATATTGAAAGAAATTGATGCAATATCAAAAATACCAAATGTAAAAATCTTTGGATTAGGTATAAAATTAAATGAACATAATGCTGAACAAAAAATTACAAAGCATAATGTTAAAATTATTACTCTAAATATTTTAAGCAGAAGACTAAGATTATTACCAAAGATCTTTAGATTTCCATTAGTTTTCATAGAACTCTTCTTTAGATCAATTTTTTATTTATTTAAAATAAGACCACTTATAATTCATTGTCATGACACATTAGTTCTGCCAATTGGCTTATTTTATAAAATATTTAATAAAAAAATACATCTTATTTATGATGCACATGAGCTTGAATCTGAAAAAAATGGACAAACTAAAATTTTATCGCAAATTACATTATTAATTGAAAAATTTGCTTGGAAAAGAATAGACTTATTAATTTCTGTTAGTAAATCAATTATTGACTGGTACATTAAAAATTTGGGGAAAAAGAAATCAATTTTGATTATGAATGCTCCACTAATTACACAAAGTAAAATTAATACTAATAAAAAAAATTACCTTAGAATGAAATATCAAATTCCAGAACAATCTAGAGTTTTTTTGTATGTTGGATTGTTTAGCAAAGGAAGATCAATTGAAAAAATTTTAAAAGTTTTTGTAAAAGAATCTATTAAATCTCATGTCGTTTTTATTGGATTTGGAGATTTAGAAACACTTATTAAAGAACATGAAAGTATTAATTACAATATTCATTATCATCCTGCAGTTAGACATGATAAATTAGTAAGTCTTATTAAACATGCTGATTTTGGTTTATGTTTAATTGAAAACATTTCTTTAAGTGATTATTATTGTTTGCCTAATAAACTTTTTGAATATACCTTTGCTGGAATTCCAATAATTGGTTCAAATTTCCCAGAAATAAAAAAGATTATAGAAAAACATAATCTTGGAGTTACTTGCAATATTAAAAATGAGAATTCAATTATACATAAAATAAAAGAACTTGAAAATCATAAATCCAATTTTAAGTTTAATAATTTATCAATATTAAGTTGGCAAGAACAAGAAAAAAAATTAAAAAATAATTATAAACAACTATTAAATAAATGAAAAATTTTGTACTAATAGGAGCGTCAGGATATATTGCTCCTAGACACATGAAAGCCATAAAAGATACTGGAAACAATTTAATTGCAGCTTTTGATCCATATGACGGCATAGGAATAATGGATTCATTTTTTCCAGATGCTAGTTTTTTCACAGAATTTGAAAGATTTGACAGATATCTTGATATGATAAAAAGGAATGGACAAAAAATTGATTATGTATGCGTATGTAGTCCAAATTATCTTCATGATGCTCATATTAGATTTGGTTTAAAACTTGGTTCTGATGTAATTTGCGAAAAACCAATTGTTCTAAATCCTTGGAATGTTAATTCTTTGATTGAAGTTGAAAAAGAAACCTCTAACAAAATTAATGCAATTTTACAATTAAGACTTCATCCTAGTATAATTAGCCTTCGTGATAAAATAATTAATTCAAGCAGTAATAAGTCATATAATATTGAATTAAAATATATTACCTCCAGAGGAAAATGGTATCATCATAGTTGGAAAGGAGATTATGATAAATCAGGAGGAATATTATCAAATATTGGAATTCATTTTTTTGATATGTTAATTTGGATATTTGGAAATGTTATACAAATAGAAAAAGAATTTGAAGATAAGTCAACAGCAAAAGGAGTAATTGTCTTAGAAAAAGCAAAAGTAAATTGGTTTTTAAGTGTAGATTATGAAAATATTCCTGAACATATAAAGAATAAAGGTTTAAGAACCTACAGAAGCTTAAAAATTGAGAATGAAGAAATTGAATTCTCTAGTGGTTTTACAGATTTACATACTCAAAGCTACGAGCGAATACTAAAAAATGAATCCTTTAGTCTGAAGGATACTTATAAAGCTATAGAATTAGTTAGTAAACTTAGAGAACTTTAAAATAAAAAAATATGTGTGGAATTTTTGGCATAGTGCCTCCCAAAAATAAAATAATTCGTGATGTTGTTTCGAAAAAAAAATTCGACCAATTCTTAATAGCATCTCAAAGAAGAGGAAGAGACTCCAGTGGCTATGTCACACTACAAAATGAAAAAATTAAAATTATTAAGAGAGATATTCCTTTAACTAAGGTGTTAAACTATGACTTAGTAAAAAACACACCATTTTGTTTTGGCCATAGTAGATTAATAACAAATGGATTAAAGGATAATCAGCCAGTCATTTTAGATAAAAATATTTTAGTCCATAATGGAATAATTGTGAATCATGAAGAGGTTTTTGAAAAAAATAACCTAAATAGAAAATTTAAACTTGATAGTGAAGCTATTATTTCAATATTTAATGATTGTAATTCTAAAAATATTTCCACAAAAGATACAATTAATAAAATATTAGAAGAGTGTTATGGGACTATCTCATCTGTCATTTATTCAACAGATGTTAATAAAATGATTTTATTTTCTAATAATGGAAGTTTATATACAGGTTTAAAGAATGATGCTTTGTTTTTTTCATCTGAAGAATATCCTCTAAAAGAAATGGAATGCCATTCTATTAAAAAAGTATTCAAACCAGTTATTTATGATTTGAGTTATATAAAACAAATTAAAAAAGCTGAAATTATTATTGATGAGAGAAATACTAGAAATTTAGATTTGATTCCATCTCTTGGAATTTTAAATGGAAATGAAAAGTTACTTCAATACAAAACTCATAATTTAAAAAGATGTACAAAATGTATTTTGCCTGAGACTATGCCTTTTATAACTTTTGACCATAAGGGTGTTTGTAATTATTGTAATAATTATAAGATTCGAAATAATCCAAAGCCATTTAGTGTTTTAGAAAAACTTGTAGAACCCTACAGAAAAAAGGTAGGAGATGATTGTATAATCCCATTTAGTGGTGGTAGAGACAGTTGTTTTGGACTTCACCTTGCTGTTAAAAAATTAGGGATGAAACCAATTACATATACTTATGATTGGGGAATGGTTACAGACTTAGCAAGAAGAAATATTAGTAGGTTCTGTTCTAAACTAGGAGTTGAAAATATTATAGTTGCTGATAATATTGAGTGGAAAAGGAAAAATGTTAGAAAAAATATTAAAGCTTGGTTAAAATATCCTGATTTGGGAATGGTAAATATTTTTACTGCTGGGGATAAACATTTTTTTCGACATGTTCAAGATATAAAAAAACAAACGGGAATTCCAATTGATTTATGGAGTGTAAATCCAATGGAGGTTACACATTTCAAATCAGGATTTATGGGTGTAAAACCTGATTTTGAGGAAGATAAGGTTTACTCTAATGGTTGGATAAAACAACTAAAATATCATTCACTTAGATTTAGATCTATGTTAAATAGTCCTTCATATTTTAACTCAACAATTTTTGATACTTTACAAGGAGAATATTACAGGAGTTTTTTAAAAAAGAAAGATTATTTTCACATTTTTGATTATTATGAATGGAGCGAAGAAGAAATAAATAAAACTATTATTGAAGATTATAATTTTGAGATGGCTCCAGATACGACTACCACATGGAGAATAGGAGATGGTACAGCTGCGTTTTATAATTATATTTACTATACACTTTCAGGGTTATCAGAACACGATACCTTTAGAAGCAATCAAATTAGAGAAGGACAAATTACCAGAAAAAAAGCATTAGAATTAGTAGAAATTGAAAATCAACCTAGATATCAAAATATAGTTTGGTACTTAGAGGCAGTTGGTTTAGATTTTCATAATGTTATTAAAACAATTAATAGAGCTAAAAAATTATATTGAATTTGATGTCAAAAAAAATTTTAATAATATCAAAATATGCTTCTACACTTGAGTTTGGATTTGAGACTAGGATAGCTACAATAGCTAGGAATATGCAAAAATTAGGTAATGAAATTACTATAGTTACATCTGATTCTAATCATTTTGCAAAATTCGAAAAATTTAAAAAAACATTTAATGTTCTTATACATAATAATCTAAAAATTATTTGTATAAGAACATTAAAATATAAAAAAACAATTTCTGTTTTAAGGGTATTAAGTTGGATTGATTTTGAAATAAAGTTATTCTTCATGAACAAAAAAAACTTTTTTAATAAACCTGATGTCATAATTGTATCATCTCTTTCATTAATAACAATAATTAATGGCTTAATATTAAAATTATTTTATAATTGCAAGCTTGTTTTTGAAATTAGAGATATTTGGCCTTTAGTTGCAGTTGTTGAAGGAGGTTATAGCAAGTATAATCCTTTAATAATAATGTTGTCAATTGTTGAAAAAATTGGTTACAAATATTCTGATTTAATTGTTGGAACAATGCCTAATTTAACTCCTCATGTACAAAATATTAGTGGAAAAAAGAAATCAGCTGAATGTATACCTTTTGGATATAAATTTAAAAAATCAATCAACAATAATTTAAAAGACAGATTATTAACTTATAGAAGTTTTATAGATTCAAAATTTACTATTGCATATGCTGGAAGTATTGGCATGTCAAATGGCTTAGAGACATTTGTTGAAGTAATTAAAAAAATGAAAAAAAATAAAAATATAGGATTTATTTTTATGGGTGATGGATCTTATAAAAATCAAATTCAAGAAACTCTTAAAGAAAATGATAACGTTATTTTTATGCCAAAAGTTCAAAAATCTGAAGTTCAATATTATTTAAAAGAATTTGATGTGTTATATTTTTCTTCCTTAAAAAGTAAAGTATGGGATTATGGATGGTCTCCCAATAAAATTATTGATTATATGGTATCAGAAAGACCTATAATTGCATCTTATAGTGGATATAAGTCAATGATAAATGAAGCAAAGTGTGGCGAGTTTGTTGAAGCAGAAAATGAAATTGTTTTAGAGAATATGATTATTAAATTTTCTAAATTTAATAAAACTCATTTAAATAATATTGGAGCTAGAGGAAGGAAATGGATTGAGTTAAATAGGAGTTGGAATTTAATAACAAAAAAATATTTAAAAATTATTAATAATCTTTTTGATTAATGAAAAATTCTGTTTCGATCATTGGATATTCAGGACATGGTTATGTTTGTTTGGATATTATTAACAAACTAAATATTGATGTAAATGGTTATTATGATTTGAAAAAAAATCTCCATAACCCATATGGTTTAAATTATTTAGGTTTAGAAAATAATGCAGAAAAAGGCGAACAATTATTTGTTTCTGTAGGAGATAATTTAACAAGAAAAAATATCACATTAAAATTATCTGAAAGTAAAAAAAATTTAGATATATCACTTATCCACCCTAACTCTTCAATTTCTAAATTTTCAAAAATTTCTAATCAGGTTCTTATTTGTTCAAATGTTGTAATAAATACATTAGCAACAATTAAAACAGGTTGTATAATTAATTCATCATCTGTTATTGAACATGAATGTTTTATTGATGAATTTTCACACATAGCTCCATCTGCTACCTTGTGTGGCAATGTTAAAATAGGTAAGTTATGTTTAATCGGTGCTAATTCAGTTATTTTACCAAATTTAATGATTGGTGACAATACAATTATAGGAGCAGGTACAGTAGTTACAAAAAATATACCTCCAAATTCAATAGTATATGGAAAATATCAAAAAATTATAAGTAAATGAAATATGATTTTACCATAATTGGAGCTGGTATAGTAGGTTTGTCTACAGCTTTTAGTCTGAAAAAAAAATATCCAAATTCTAATATTGCAATATTAGAAAAAGAAAAATCTTTTTCTATACATCAATCTGGTAATAATAGTAATGTAATCCATTCTGGGATATATTACAAACCAAATTCAAAAAAGGCATTAAATTGTAAAAAGGGATATGATTTATTATTAAATTTTTTAAAAGAAAACAACCTGCCTTATGAAATTTGTGGGAAATTAATAGTTGCTATTAATGAACATGAAGAGGTTGAGTTAATGAAAATTTTCAAAAATGGAAAACTAAATGGATTGCAAGATTTAAAAATTTTAAATAAGAAAGAAATTTGGAAATATGAACCAAATGTCAATGGATTTAAAGCAATACATGTTCCTAAAGCTGGAATAACAGATTATAAACTGGTTTCAAAGAAAATATATGATATTCTTATTGAGAATAATGTAAAGTTTTTTTTTAATCATAAAGTAAAAGATATAATTATAAATAAAAAAGAAATACAAGTTTTAGTTGAAAATAATAAAATAATAGAGTCAGATTATGTGATCAACATAGGGGGTTTATACTCAGATAAGTTGGCTAGATTAACAACCAAAATTGAACATAAAATAGTTCCATTTAGAGGTGAATATTATGATTTAAAACCATCAGCAAGTCATTTAGTCAAAAACCTAATTTATCCAGTCCCAAACCCAAATTTCCCTTTTCTTGGCGTCCATTTTACCAGAACAGTTAGTGGAAAAATTGAGTCTGGACCAAATGCTGTATTTGCATTTAGCAGAGAAGGATATAGTTTTTATGATTTTAAAATTAAGGATTTTATTGAATCAATATTTTACTTAGGATTTATTAAAATAGCGTTTAGGTATTGGAAAGATGGATTAATGGAAATATATAGATCTATAAATAAAAAAGCATATTTAAAATCAATGCAAAAATTGATACCAAGTATAACAATTGATGATATTGAAAAGGGAGGCTCTGGTGTGAGAGCTCAAGCTATAAAAAAAAAATGGAGATATGGTAGATGATTTCTTAATAACAAAAAATGGTAAAGTTATAAATGTTTGTAATGCTCCATCACCAGCAGCCACAGCATGTTTTGCAATTGGTGAAGAAATAACTAATTTAATATAATATGAATAAAATTTTAATAACTGGAGGAGCTGGATATATTGGTTCAGTCTTGGTAAGAAAGCTTTTAAATAAGGGATATTTTGTCAGAGTTATTGATTCTTTAAAATGGGGAGGTGAATCTCTTTTTGATGTCATGACAAATAGTAATTTTGAAATTATAAAAGGAGATATTAGAAATATTAACGATGTTAAAAAATCACTTGTTGGTATTGATTCTGTAATTCATCTTGCAGCTATTGTAGGTGATCCAGCTTGTAAAAAGTTTTCAGAAGAAGCTAATGAAACAAATTGGAATGCATCCGTTAGTCTATTCGAGGAGTCCGAAAAATGTGGAGTTAAAAAATTTATTTTTGCATCTACTTGTAGTAATTATGGAAAGATGAAAGATAATGATGGATATGTCAATGAAGATTCAGAATTGAATCCTGTATCATTATACGCAGAATTAAAAGTTAAATTTGAAAATTTTTTACTTAATAGAAATAAAGATTCTAATATATGTTCTACAGCTCTAAGATTTTCTACTGTTTATGGTTTTTCACCTAGAATAAGATTTGATTTAACAGTTAATGAGTTTACAAGAAATATGGTTATTGATAATTTTCAAGAAATATGGGGTGAACAGTTTTGGAGACCATATGCGCACGTGGATGACTTGTGTAGGGCTACAATTTTGGTTTTAGAATCTGAATATGAAAAGGTTAAATCAAAAGTTTTTGGAGTTGGTGATACATCAGAAAATTATCAAAAAGGAATGATTATTAGAGAAATTAACAAACTAGTGAGTGGAAAAATAAAATATGTAGACTTAGATGAAGATCCTAGGGATTACAGGGTAGATTTTTCTAAAATTAAAAATGAACTAGGATTTAAAATTTCAAAAACAGTTCCTGATGGTATTATGGAAATAAAAAAAATTGTGGAATCAGGTGTAATTTTAGACTGTTACTCTGATAAATTCAAAAATATTTAATAAATGGTATTACTTTCAGGTCCAAATCTTTCAGGTAATGAGTTAAAATATATTAAAGATTGTATTGATACTGGTTGGGTCTCATCTGTTGGTTCATATGTAACTGATTTGGAGAACTCAGTTTCAAAATATGTTGGATCTAAATATGCTGTTGCTATGTCTAGCGGAACAACAGCACTTCACTTATCACTCAAAATATTAAACATTCGTAAAGATGACTACGTAATTGCTCCCAATCTTACATTTATTGCAACATTGAATGCTATTAAATACACAAATGCAAATCCAATTTTAATAGATGTTGATGAAAAATCTTGGCAAATGAACTTAGATTTATTAGAAAAATTTTTGAATAATAAAACTAGGCAGGTTAATGGCAAATGCACTTACAAGGAAGATGGTAAAATTATTAAAGCTATTGTTGCCGTGCATGTCTTAGGAAATATGTGTGATATGCTTAGACTAGTTAAAATTTGTGAAGCATATAATATATTATTAATTGAGGATGCAGCCGAATCTTTAGGTTCAAAATTTAAAGGCAAGCATTCGGGTACATTTGGAAATGTAGGATGTTTCAGTTTTAACGGAAATAAAATTATAACATGTGGAGGTGGAGGTATGATTGTAACAAATGATGAAAATATTGCAAAGAAGGCAAAACATCTTTCAACTCAAGCTAAAGCAGATAGTTTCGAATATTTTCATGATGAAATTGGCTATAATTATAGATTAACAAATGTTTCAGCGGCAATTGGACTAGCTCAAATGGAACAACTAGATAAATTTATTAAAAACAAACACTATATAAAAGATTTTTATATTAACAGCTTTAGAAATATTGGTGACATTACATTTCAAGCAATTAATGATGATGTTTTTTCAAATTGGTGGTTATTTACAATAAGATCAAAAAAACAAAAATCATTATTGGAATCATTGAATAAAAACAAATTACAATCAAGACCTTTTTGGATTCCGATGAATAATTTACCAATGTTTAAAGAGGATTTGTATGTAACTGAAGAAAACATTTCAAATTTGATATATAAATCTGCATTAAGTATACCATGTTCAACAAATATTAATCAAGAGGAATTATTAAGAGTAGTAGAGTGTATTAAGAAAGAATTTTAATTTAATGTATATATATGTAAAGAGATTTTTTGATATTTTTTTTAGCTTAATTTGCATCTTAATTTTTTTACCAATTTTTATAATTGTATCTCTTATTTTAAAATTTTCAGGAGAGGGAGAAGTATTTTATCTTCAAAAAAGACTGGGCTTTAAGATTAAAAAATTTTCTATAATAAAATTTGCGACAATGCTAAAGAATTCTGAAAATATAGGGTCTGGAACAATTACCCTAAGAAATGATTTTAGAGTTACTAAGCCTGGAAAGATTCTCAGAAAAACAAAAATCAATGAGTTACCTCAAATATTTAATATTTTTATAGGAGATATTAGTTTTGTTGGCCCAAGACCTCTGGTAAAAAAAACCTTTGATGATTATCCAATAACAATAAAAAATTTAATTTATAATTCAAAACCAGGACTAACTGGTATTGGATCAATTTTTTTTAGGGACGAGGAATTAATTTTATCTACAACTAGAAATGAATCACCTCAAAATTTTTATAAAAGAGTTGTAGCTCCATTTAAAGGTGATTTGGAATTATGGTATTTACATAATAAGTCTTTTGTTTTAGACTTTAAATTAATTGTTTTAACCGCATATATTGTTATATTTCCAAAGTCTAAGATCATTTTAAATTCATTTCATAATCTCCCACAAATACCTGGCGAATTAAAAGAATTTTTTAAATAGATTTTATCACGTAGGTCACTATACCCCATATAATTAACTCATTTCCATCTTTTATTTCAATATTTGTATATTTGGAGTTCTCAGGTTTTAAAAACAACTTATCACCTTTTTTTAATATTCTCTTCACAGTAAATTCGCCATCTAAATAACAGACAGCTATTTTTTTATTTTCTGGATTCAAACTCCTATCTATTATAATTAGGTCACCATCGTTCAGTCCAGCTCCTTCCATTGAATTTCCACTAACTCTTGCATAAAATGTTGATTCAGAATTTTTAACAAGTTCTTTGTCTAAACTTATTCTTATTTCTTTAAAATCATCAGCAGGTGAAGGAAATCCTGCAGAAATTCCTTGTTCAACTATCCATTGCCCAATTGAATCTTTTTTTTCGGCTTTTAAAAATTTAAGTTTTTCATTTTTCATTTTACTTTAATAATATCACTTATCTTACATGTATAGTTTTGACTTAATTTTTCTTGTTTCATTTTCCATCTTTTTCTTAAATCTTGAGAGGCAAGTCTAATCTTACTTTGTCCCTCTTTTTTTTGAATATAATCTATGGTTTTCATTAAATATTTATGTTTAGGATTTTCATTTTTAAATAAATTAAGTTGATGATTGTTTGATGAATCTAATCCCATTACTATAGTTCCAGCTTTTTTATAATTAATTCCTTTTCTAAATATTCTCTTTAACCCTTGAATTGCATATTTATTAATTATCATATTTGAATTTGTTGAAAAAGGCATAGTTATTAATATTCCATTTCTGTATTGGGGTTTATTTTTTTGAAATTTATTACTCCTTACAAATACGTAAATAGAATTACAGTTGCTATTTTGAGTTCTCAGTTTTTCAGCACAAGAAATAGCAAAAGTTGATATCCTTTCTTTAATTTTTTCATAATCAGTAATTGTTCCTTCAAAACTTCTCGTTGTAGCAATTGCTTTTTTTGGAGATCTAACTTCTTCTAAATCTAGTACTGATTTTCCTTCTAATTCTTTTTTTAGTCTTAAACCCACTACACTCATATTTTTTCTTACCCAACTGTCTTCAAGATTTGTAAAACCGTATGCATTATATATTTTAATACTTTTCAATCTTTTTGCGTGTCTAAAACCTATCCCCCAAACATCACCAGTATTTAACCACTTTAAAGCTTTAATTCTTTTGTAATTAGAGTTTATTATGTAAACTCCTTTTGTTTTATTAGGAAATTTTTTAGCAATTCGATTGGAAACTTTTGCAAGTACTTTTGTAGGTGCAATGCCAATACTTACAGGTATTCCTGTCCATTTTAGTACCTTATCCTTTATTTCTTGACAGTAAGATTCTAAATCATA
>MDSV01236655.1_pt1 | contig 26679 bp, 25 predicted proteins | sample 810851 | NCBI WGS metagenome assembly MDSV01 (sample SAMN05326640, study PRJNA326480) | marine metagenome | isolation source: seawater | place: Atlantic Ocean: North East | collected 2012
AAGGCCAGATAGCTCAGTCGGTAGAGCACTTGTCTGAAAAACAAGGGGTCGGCAGTTCGATTCTGCCTCTGGCCACAAATATCTATAAAAATTTGATTTGAACCTAATTTATGTTTAAGTAATTTATTAGAGGTTAATAATTTAATAAATTCAAATCTTAAAAAGTTTATATGTTTAAAATTTTATATGCTATTAACTTCAAACTCATTTCTTTTTCTTTTTTTACCCTTCTCATTATTAATAAATTTATTTAGTGTAAGCAAAACAATAAAAACCTTGTATCTGGGTGTTTTAAGTGCATATTTTTATTACATAGATAATGGCTATTTATTGATTATTCTTTTATTCCTGGCAGGATTGTTAAAATTACAGATTGAAAAAAATGTTTTCAATATCCCATTATTTATAGCATTACTATTGACGCCCTTAATTATCTTCAAATATTCCTTTGTTGTTTTTAATTTTATTAGTTTTGAAACCCCATCCTATATAGTTGAAAACTTTCCTATTGGTCTTTCTTTTTTTACCTTTCAATCCATTGCTTACTATTTTGACAAAAAAAGAGTTGAGAACTCTGAGAATGGGTTTGAAATTTTTACATTCCTAACTTTTTTTCCACAGTTATTAGCTGGACCAATTGTTGATATAACCACATTTAGAAACGGTCTTAATGCAAAAGTAGTAAATATAGAGTCTCTACAAACAGGTCTGTATAGAATTTCATTAGGTTTAATCAAAAAGTTTTTAATTGCTGATACTCTTTCACAGATTACTTCGATATACATAAATAGTAATTACGACTTTACATTTTCTTTTGCATCATCAGCTATATTGATTCTGAGTTATACATTTCAAATATATTTTGATTTTTCAGCATATTGTGACATAGCAATTGGTATTGGGCTACTTTTTGGATTTAACCTACCCGAGAATTTTAATAGACCATACCTTTCAAAATCCTTTAGAGAGTTTTGGCGACGTTGGCACATGACGCTCTCTAATTTTTTTAAAGTATATGTTTATATACCTTTAGGAGGAAATAGGGTATCAAAATATAAAAATTTCAGAAATTTATGGATTACTTTTTTCTTAACAGCACTATGGCATGGAGCAACTATAAATTTTTTGTTATGGGGATTCTTACATGGTTTATTTTTAACAACTGAAAAACTATTAAATTACAAAAAGTTATTTTCGAATAGACTTCTTACGTTTATTTTGATTGCTATTTCGTGGGTTCCATTTTTTTCTAAAAGTTCTCAAGATACTATTGATATAATTTCTTCGATATTTACTTATGATCTAGTAAATGATGATTTCCTACCAATTGCCGTGCAGTACTTCAATTTAAAATTTTTAATCGTCACTTTAATATGTATTGCATCATTATTGAACATCAAGGTATCAAAAAAATTATTTGAAAATCAGTTTCTTACGATTTCTATGTTTATATTTTCGCTTGTTTTAGTAATAGTATCCTCTGTAGACCCCTTTATATATTTCAGGTTTTAGCATGAAGGAAAAAGTATTTACAATTTTTATAATTTTAATTTTATTACTTGTTTCTGTTTCAGGAATTTTTCTTCCAGCTGAAAATGTCTTTAGCTATGTAAATACCGTTAATAGTTTAGGTGAAGAAAGAAGCTTGCTAAATTTAATATTTTCAACAAACCGAATAGAACTCAAAAACAAGATCGAAACATATATTTTTAAATCTCAAATTAGAAATTCAACTCTAAGTTATGTAGCTGATTTAAGCTGGCATTTACAAGATAAAACTGTCTTGGACTCACAGTTTTTCGATACTGAAGTCTTTTTTGGTAAAGATGGAGATTTGTTTCCAAAAATAAAATCTTGCCAGTCATTTCATAATGATGTAGAACTAAATTTAGAGACCAAATATCAAAATAAAATAATTTTTCTTTTAGTTCCACTTAAGCAAGAGATAGATTTTCAATACCTTAACTATTTTCAAAATAATTTTTTATGTAAAGAATTTACCAAAAGTTATGACCAATTCATTAACACGAATCCGGATATAATCTCAATTAATTTATATGAACTTTACAAAGGAAATGAAGGCTATTTTGAATTTGGTGATACTCACTGGAATAATTTTGGACTTAATTTGGCACTAATGGATATTCTTAATGTAACAAATCCAGATGAAAGTTTTGAATTAATAAAGGTTGGACTTATTCAAGAAAATAACAATGTTCTTGAAAGATTGGGGCTAATTAAATTTGAATCAAATTCTAGTGAATATCTTATTCAGCCTATTCCTAAAGAAAAAAAAGAGGTATTGATTATCCATGACTCGTTTTTTGAAGAAGCCTATGCACCAAATACTTATTTATCTAATTATTTTAATTTGGAGTATAAAAGGTGGTCAGAAGATATTGACCTTTATAACAACGCTGAGGAATTTGATTTTGTATTAATCGAGTCATCTATAGAGACATTCTTCGAAACTAGAATCTCTAAAATTAGTAATAAATAACTTTTTCAGATGTGATATTTTTCTAATACTGAAACTACTCGGTTTATTTCATCATTTTTCATATGTGGGAAGATTGGTAAAGACAGCAGTTGGCCACCATAATTATCTGCATTTTTAATTTTTGAATTAAACTGTTTATGATCTTTATAGGCTTTTTGTCTGTGGATTGGTATCGGATAATGAATACCGAATTCAACTTTGTGACTTGTAAATTCATTGAGTATTTTATCTCGATTTTTAGTTCTAATTACAAAAAGATGCCAAACATGGGAGTTTCCATCTCGTACTTTTGGCAATACAATTGAATCAATTTTTTTTAATTTCTCAAAATAGATATCTGCTACTTCATTTCTTAATTTGTTCCAGGATGCTAATTTTTTAATTTTTTCAGATAAAACAACTCCTTGAAGAGGCTGGAGCCTAGAATTAAATCCTATTTCAGGATGTATATATTTTTCTATACTTCCCTGATTTCTGATTAACTTCATTTTTTCATAAAGCTTTTTGTTATCAGTTGTAACTGCACCTCCATCTCCCCAGGCACCTAAATTTTTTCCAGGATAAAAACTGTAAGCAGCTCCAATTGAATAATTGTTAGAAAACTTACTATTTCTCGCACCATGTGATTGAGCTGAGTCCTCAATTAAATAGAGTGAATTCTGTTTTGAGATCTGAGCAAGTGTTTTTAAGTCTGCCTTTTGTCCATATAAATTTACCGCAATAATTGCTTTTGTTTTCTTGGAAATTTTCTTCTTAACTTCATTTGTATTTATCAAATAAAATTCATCATTGTCAACAAATACAGGTTTCGCACCTGTTCTTGAGACTGCATAAGCAGTCGCAATATATGAATTTGTTGGGATTATTACTTCGTCTCCAACGCCAATTCCTAATCCTCTTAGAATTAATTCAATGGCATCTGTACCGTTTGCACAACCTATTGTAAAATTTGAATTTGAAAACTTAGAAAACATATTTTCAAATTCTTCTACTTCTTTGTTCAAGACAAATGAATTTTTTTTCACAATTTTACTGAATTTATTCATAATCTTATCTTCAATTGAATTGTGAATTCTAGTTAAATCGTTAAATGGAACTGTTTTTGTCATGCTAAAAACCTTAATTATTTCAATTTAAAATTGATTAATTGATATAACTTACCTTTCTTTAATATATTTTATCATTACGTAAATGTTTGTTTTTAAAATGTCTCTTGTATTTGTTATTTAATGCTGATTACTAATGAATAATATAAAATGAAGTATGATAATTAATCTGTTGTGTGATAATAAAAAATCTTGGTTTTGGGATACAAACAAAATTTTTATCAAGAAATTAACTGAGCTAGGACATGTTGTCAATATTGCTAAAAGTGAGGATGAACTTAAGGAAGGAGACATTGCTGCTTTTATATCCTCTCTCAAGATTGTAACTAAAGATGGGCTAAGTAAAAATAAATCTAATGTTGTACCTCACCCATCTAATCTTCCTGAGGGACGAGGGTTTGCGCCAATTACTTGGGAGGTTCTTAATGACAAAAAGGAGCTTTACTTTACTTTATTTGAAGCAAATGAAAAAATTGATGATGGAAAAATATACTACAAAGAAAATGTACAGTTGTCGGGTGACGAGCTTGCTCAAGATTTGCGAGAAATTCAGGCAGAAAAAACATATGAGTTAATTTTAAGATATATTAATGAATATCCAAATGTAGAGGGGGTTGAACAAAATGGTGATGCGACATATTTTCCAAGAAGATACCCCAAAGATTCTGAACTTAATATTAATGAATCGTTAAAGTCTCAATTTAATTTACTAAGAGTTGTTGACAATGAAAATTACCCAGCCTTTTTTGTAATTGATGGAACAAAATATATTTTAAAAATATACAAAGATGATTAAAAGTAATTAAAGATTAAGTTTCTTCTAACGTATCTCTCCTGAAATATTTTCTATCTCCCAGTTTTTCAAAATCTTTTTTGGAATAATAAGTAGAAAAACTATCGTCTTGTTTAATTGGCTCTATATTGTCTAAGTTAAAGATTGATCGTTCTAATATTTTAATTCCATTGCTCAGACATAAATTGTAGACATCAATAACTTCCATATCATCATTAATTGGAAACATAATTTGATCAAGAATTTTTCCAGTATCTATACCAGATTCAATTGTATGAAGTGTAACTCCATGTTGTTTTTCTTTATTTTTTAAAGCCCAATTTATTGGATTTACTCCCCGATACCTTGGTAATGGTCCGTTATGTAAATTTACAAAGTATTCAAATTTATCAATAAGTTCTTGTTTAAAAATTTTTGAGAAATATATAGAAATTCCAATAGATTCATGGGTCCGAATAGTTACATCTGAAAAGCTGGAAAGTTTGATACCTAACTCATTACAATATTCAATTAAAGATTCGGTCCATGAGGGTTCTGGTAATTCAGGAATAACAATTATATTTTTTTTATCAATATTCTTTAGTAATAAGTCAATGAAGTCTTTTGCTAGCTTTCCTTTGCCAAATATATAAAATAATTTATTCTCATTTTGCATTTTTAGACAATTTTATCCTCAATTGAATAAATTGGTTTATCTGATGTATTGTTAAAAGTTCTCCATAAATACTCACTATTTAATCCAAGAATTAAAATTATAAAGCTGTTAAAAAATAGCATCAATACAATTGTTGAGGCCCATCCTGGTATACCGGATGCATTGTTGTAATTTAAGAAAATATAAACTGTGTAAATTACAGCCGCTAGTGCAATTGTAATAGCCGAGAATACTACAAATCTAAGTGGTGATGGAGAAAAACTAATATACCAATCTGTAGCTAGGCTTAATTTACTTTTTAATCCCCACTTTGAATTTCCGTTTAAACGTTTTCTTCTCTTATAAGGAAGTGATGTTTGCTTGAAACCAACCCAAGCTAAAAGACCAAATAAAGAAGAATTTTTTAATGAAGCTTTTTTTAATTCATTTATAACTTTGTTACTCAACATGTAAAAATCGGCATTAGAAATATCAACTGAATAGTTTGTTGTATTTTTTGTAAATCTTACAAGTCCCTTATAGAAAATTTTAGTAACTAATCTTGAAAATAAATTCTCCTCTCTAACATCTCTTACACCCCAAACTACATCAAAACCATCAGCAATATTTGATATCATATCTTTAATTAATGAGGGGTCCTCTTGTCCATCACCAGAAATAACTAGAAGCTTATCGCCAGAGGATGCATCTATTCCAGCTTTAGTTGCAATATGGCTACCAGACCTTCTTGCAAGTCGTAATATTTTTATATTATTATTTTGTAAATTTATAGCTTTTATGTTTAAAAAAGTATTGTCATCAGAGCTGTCGTCTACGAATATTATTTCATATGGGCTTTGAGTATCAATATTTTCTAATAATTCTTCGATAACACTATTTATATTTTCTTCTTCGTTATAGACAGGTATTACAATACTTAACATTTTTTATTTAAAAAATTTACTGACTTTTTCGCAAACAAATTTAATATCCTTTTTAGTTAAACCATTGTACATCGGAAGCAGTACAGTTTTGTTCAATAAATACTCAGAGTTTTTCAAATTCCAACTTTGTTCAATATATGGTGGTTCTTCGTGAGAATTCATTACTCCTCTTTTTGAAAATACACCTCTGTCAAATAAATATCTAACTAATTGTTTTGAATTCTGTCTTGTTAAAATATTAATTGGAAAACTTTGCCAATTAGTTAAATTGCCTTTTTCATTTTCAAAAGTAGATAGGCCCTTAATGGTTGATAATTCAGTCTTATATATTTGTCCTAATTGTCTTCTCTCATCTACGATTTCATCAATTCTGGCAAGCTGCTCAACACCCATAGCTGCCTGAATGTCTGTAAGTCGGTAATTGTAGCCATTGTCTATATGCACATCGAAATAATATTTATTTGAATTTTTTCTTTTATAGGGATCAATATTCATTCCATGATTTCTCAGGGATTTAATATTTTCTATAATTTTTTTATTGTTTGAGGTAACCATCCCTCCATCACCAGTTGTTATTACTTTTCTTGGATGAAAAGAAAAACATACTGTATCCCCTACTGGATTTCCTATGTATTTTTTGTGGTCATAAATACTTCCAATTGCACAGGCTGCATCTTCTATTATTGCTATCTCGTAATTGTTTAAAAATTGTTTTATTCCTTTTACATTTGCTGGAATCCCTATTTGGTGTGGAACAATAATTGCTGAGATCCTACCGTTTAATTTTTTTAAATGTTTTAAAGTAGGACTATTCTCTATCAAATTTTTATGTTTTTTATAGTGAATTACTCCATTTTTTACTTCACATTCATTTAAAATAAAATTTTTAAGACTCTCTAAATCTAAGTTGTAGTTAGATTTGTCTACATCAACAAAAACTGGTTCTGCCATTGCATGCCTTATAGAATTTGCAGTAGCGATATAGGAATGGCTTACAGTTATAACTAGATCTCCAGGTTGTACACCTAATGAAATTAAGGAAAGCTGTAAACCGGTAGTACAGCTTGATACAGCTGCAGCGTACTTAGCTCCTGTATAACTTATAAAATTTTTTTCAAATTCTTGTACTTTAGGCCCTTGGGTTATCCATCCAGACCTTAGTGTATTTGAAACTGAATTAATTTCATTAATACCGATTGAGGGTTTCGTCAGAGGTATCATTTAGATTCCCAATTTTTAATAATATCTTCTTCTAGCATTTCATTTAAATCTTTATCTGAATTTGAATAATACATGATTAAATTTTTTAATCCTTTTTCGAAATCAATTTCGTGCGAAATCCCAAATTCACTAAATGCTTTGCTAGAATCAGAAAATAATCGCAATACATCTCCTGGTCGTGGCTCGATATAAATAATTTCTGAGGAGGAATTAGTAAGTTGTAAAATTAATTTTGCCAATTCATTTACTGTAATCTCATTCTCACTACCAAGATTATAAGTTTCATTTGTTAAATCGTTTAAGCCTATTTGAATTATTGCCTTTGCAGTGTCAGTTACAAATGTAAAATCTCTAGTCTGTTCTCCATCACCAAAAATATAGAGTGGGTTTCCTGTCAATGCTCGTATTATAAACTTAGGAATCACTTCTCCTGAGTCGCCCTCGTGATGAGAATTGTAACCATATGAATTAAATGGCCTAATGACAACAGTGTTTGTATTAAATGATTTACTATAGGCGCGTGCATAAGCTTCGCCTGCTAATTTTGAAGCGCCATACACAGTGTGTGGGGCTGTTGGATGTTCTTCAGTCATAGGAACATACTTTGCTGTACCATAGACTTCTGAGGTTGAGATATGTACAAATTTCTTAATATCAGTTTCTCTACTCATTTTGAGTAAATTTAAAGTTGCATCAGCATTTACACTGTGACTTTCAATAGGTGAGTGAAGAGAGTGTCTGACACCAAGACATGCGAGGTTGAAAACATAATCTGATTTAGAAATAAGATTTTGCATAACCTGTTGATTTCTAATATCTTCTTCATAAAACATCAAGTTTTTATCATCCAAATTTAAATTTGATTTTTTTCCATTCACAAGATTATCAACGACCGAAACGTTCGCACCAAGTGAAAGAGCTTGTTTAGTTAATTCAGACCCGATAAACCCCGCTCCTCCAGTGATTAAAACGTTTTTATTTTTTAATGAAGTGTTTTTAATCATGTATCTATAAACTCACTATTTGACATCAATGATAGCTGAAGTGACTCAATGACTTTAATTGTTTTTATTGCATGTTCGACATCTGAAACAAACTTTGTATTTGTTTTTAAACAACGCACAACTTCTTCTATCTCTTTTTTAAGTGGCTCTATATTATCAATTAGAGGCAAAACAGTTTCACCAACTGAATACTCAAATTGAGTGCTCGCATCTATTTCACTAGGAAGTATGCTTTGTTTGAATATTTTAATTTGTTGATCTTCATCAAGATGGTCATAAACCACCGTTTCTTTTGTACCTCCAAAAATCATTCTTCTTGTTTTTATAGCAGAAAGCCAGCTAAGTGTTACAGAAGCGAATAAATTATTTTCATATACTAAATCACAATTGCTGTGACATGCAAAATCATATATCTCTTTAAACGGGTTGAAGCCAGTTGCTCTAACTTTGATTGGCTCAGAATCTAAAATATAATTTAATATTCCGATATCGTGTGGTCCTAAATCCCATATGACGTTGCAATCATCTTGGATTAGTCCCAAATTAATTCTTGAAGACTGAATAAAAACAAGGTCTCCGAAGCTTTCCTCTTTAAAATATTTTTTTAAAAATGTGACTGGACCACTAAATAAAAAAGTGTCGTCAAGAAAAACACGGAGCTGTTTTTTTTCAGAAGTTACTTTTATTTTTTCTGCCTCTGAAACACTTAGGCAAAGAGGTTTTGTAACTAATACATGTTTATCATTCTCAAGGGCTTTCATAATAAGCTTGTAATGAGTTTTTGGAGGTGTGAAAATACCTACAATATCTAAATCTGTATTCTTGAATACCTCGTCAGCATTGAAAGTAGTTTTTGTGTTTGGATAGTTTTTATTTATGTAGCTTAAATTTGATTCATTTAAATCTGAAATATGGCTTAAGTTACAATCTTCATTCTGATGAATATTTCTTGCGATATTTTTACCCCAATAACCACAACCTATCATTCCAAAATTAATCATATTATTCCTTGATACTTCATCGATATATTAATGATACTTTAGAAAACAGATAAAATTTATCAAATAGAATCAGAAAAGAAAATTATGTTTAAATTACAGTCTTTAACGAAAAAATTATTCTCTTTAGGTACAAAAATATATTTAATTTCAAGCTTGTTGTCTTCAATATAGTTTTCAATTTCTTTACACGATTTCATGGAATATATATTTTCATAGTGAGACAACCTATCAAAATAAGAGTTCATAATGTCATTGTTCAAGTAATCGGTAGGAGGAAAGGTTGATACAAAAATATTTGGAAAACCAAAATAATAAACATCTTTAGTTTCATTAAGTGGAATTAGTACTACCTGTTCTTCTATATTTTTAATACTTTCAAATATTTCAATATTGTATGTATTTTCAAGTGAGCTATATGTTTTCCACAAGAAAAAAGAGGTAGGTAATAAAAGTATTAGAACTAAATAAAAACTATTTGAAAATGTTATAAAATTTCTTGCTTTAATTGAACTTATAATCACCATAAAACAAACAATTGAAAACATGTGAATAATTCTGTAAGGCTGAAAGATTGCATGAAAAGAAAATAAATTTACTGAAAACAAGTAATGAGACGTTAAAAAAACACTTACTGCAAAAAGCAACATGTTAAATAAATTCTTGTTATTTCTCGTTAAATACAAGCTGATAAAAAACAAAATAAGTTTTTCAAACGGTATGCTCGATTCGTTATTAAAAACACCAACAGTTGGAGAAAAATTTGAAATTGAAAACTCAGGTTTGAAAAAAGTAAAATTTTCTAAATTAATGTAGTAAACAAAGTTCCCATCAAATCCACTGTTTAATATAGTTCCAATGGAAATTACAGGTATCAAATTAAAATTAACATTTTTATTTTTCAACCTAACTAAATGTTCACTTAAGTCTTGAAAAAATTGATATTGATCCAGTATGAAAAAAAGAGTGATGACAAACAAAAAGGATTGGAAAAGGTATAACTTCTCTCTTTTTGATGAGATATGTGAAATGAAAACAACAAACATTACTAAGAAAATGTAGTAGTGAAACAATGACAAAATTAATCCACTTATAAAGAATTGTTTAGTTTTGTTCTCTAACAATAATGTAAGAGGTAAAAACATTATGAATGAAAAGCTGGCTGGTGTAAATACTCTTAGCCCAAAACTTCCAAGCCCTGCTGTTCCATTTAAAAAAAGCTTTGGAAAACCGATTAATGAATTAAATTCTGATGGTAAATTAATTGCAACTAAAAAAATTAATAACAGGAACTTAAATAATGTTATATTTTTGTCATTCAATACATTTTTGTAAAATCTAAAAATTGAATAAAAAGCTAAAAAATTTACAAAAAATAAGGCTACATTTAGATTGGTTAAATTATCACCTAATAACAGAAATCGTGATAATAAATCAAAACCGAAATAATCAGGTGAACTTGAATAAGCAATTGAATTAAATGCAATATCCTCTTTATATAGATGATCGTAATAAGCAAATTGATTGCCGAAGAATGGAATTCTAGCTGGCAACACCAAAGAAACTATATTGGTGTACAAAAATGAATCTAAAATTAAACTTCTATCTGTTTTTTTTGAAAAATAATATACAACAAAAGATAGGAATGTAAAAAGTGCTACACAAATAAGTGAAGATTTGAAATAATTTATTACATTGAAAATAAATAGGGCCAGAACTACAAATAGCTTATAGTTAATTTTTTTTAAAAACAATTTATATAATTATACTATGTCACTTAAAAGCAAGGTCTTAAATATAAAACATTCATTTAAATATAAAAGTTTTCAATTTTTAAAATTTTATATTTTTAAAAATAAATACAAAAAAAATAGAGAGGTTGCATTGTCTCTACTTAAAGAAGACTTATCTGTCATAAAATTAGATAAAAATTTTTTAAAAAATAAATTTCCATTTGAATATGATGACTTCAAAAAGATTAATGATGATGCCATGAAAAAATTTTTGGATATTTCCAAAGAAAAGAGTGTAAAGCTTCACGGTGTGCAATATCCAGAATTACTTTATATAATACTGAAAATAATAAATCCCATTAAAGCCCTAGAAACTGGGGTATGGCTAGGACTGTCTACTAATTCAATTCTTGCTTCAGGTATAAAAAATAATAATAAATTTTCATTAGACTCGATTGACTTACCGAGAGCAGATATTAAAAATGCTGAGGAGTATATTGGAAGTTTAATCAGTAAAACATTTAAAAAAAATTGGAAACTATATATTGGAAAAGACAAGGCGATTGCAGGGCGATTGATTAAGAAAAACAAATATAACTTTTATTATTTTGACTCTGATAAGTCCTTGAATGGAAAATTATTTTTGCTAAGGATGGTTTTAAAAAATACAAAGGATTATCTAATAATATTTGATGATTTAGAAGACAATTTATTTTGGTATAGAAAAGAATTAAAAAATTTGAATAAAATACCAATAAAATATGGAAGTAAATATCTTGGTTTGATATATTCCAAAAACTATGAAGAAAAAATAAGAGAGATATATGAATAAAAGAATTATGTTCTTTACATCAACTTTTAATACAAGCGGGGCTGAAAAACAGCTTGTAAAAATTTTTAATGCTTTAAAAGATGATAACGATTGTTTATTTGTTACAGCAAAAAACAGCAACGGTGTTGGAAAACATACCATAATTGGTGTCAAAAAAACAAGGAATTCCTTTTTTCAATTAGTCAAAATGCTGAAAGCTTTTGTCCCAGACATTTTTATTTCTACTTTGCCTACGCCAAACTTATTAAATGTATTAATTAAAAAATTAAGAATTACCAATTATAAAAGCATTGTTAGAGTAGCAAATTACAATATTGACTTAAGATTTACAAAATTTATATTGAAAAACGCTGATGTTGTCCTTTTTAATTCAAGAGAAAACCTAGATCTGTATAAAAACCGTTTTCCAAGGATAAGTGAAAAATTTTATTATTTAAATAACATAATTGAAGACACGAAAAATGATCCGTTTAAGGAAAAGGTTTCAAAATTAAATGGAATAGTTGTATCAAGACTTACACACAATAAAGGTATTGACGTTTTAATAAGAGCCATGAATGAGTTGGCTGATAGCAAAATTAAAATTGATATATATGGTGTTGGTGAAGAATATCAAAATTTGAGCAATCTAATAAGTAATAAAAATGTTTCAATAAAAAAAGGGTACGTAAACATGGAAAATATATGGACTAATTATAGTTTTTTCGTTTTACCATCAAGAAAAGAAGGAATGTCAAATGTCTTGCTTGAGGCACAATACAATAATTTATTTTCAATAGTATCTGATTGCAAAACTGGTAATAAGGAGATTATTGAAATGACTGAAAATGGTGTAATTTTTGAAAGTGAAAATTATCAAGATTTAAAAAATAAATTAATAAACTTTTCAATGAGTAAATACAATCATAATGAAAGTCAACAAAAAATTATACAAAATTTTTCTAGAAATCGTGCCTTACAAATTTTAAATAGTTTAATTTGAGTCAAGCTTTATCCATCTTTGTAATACATTTGATGCAAAAAATAGACTCAAAAGAAATGATGATAATTGGAGAATCTGAGAACCGCTAGATTGGTAAAAAGTTGTAATAAGAACTGAAGCAGATATTAAAAGTATAGAAATTGTAAATTCTTTTATAAATAAAAGAACTGTTTTCCAAAAAAATGCAGTTATGAAAATTAGCATTGTAACAATTTGCAAAATGAATATTTCTTCCAGATTTTCAAAAGAATAAAGATTGTATATAGATACTTGAAGAATAATCACTGCAAGATTAAAGAAATATATGCGTTTTAGATTACTAATCCTACCAAGATCAATCGAAAAGATAAGAACAATTGTTTGTAAGAAAATGAGTACAGTAGCTAAATCGATCATATTGATGGAAGTTTCATAACTAGTTGGAAAAACATATTGGCCAACACTTACGACTATTAACATCAATGCCGCCATCGTATATGAAGAAATTAGTATTATGTCACCAGTTATTTTTTGTACTTGATAATCAGTTTTATCCTCAACGGTTTTTGGCCAATATTTAGAGTAAGCAGCAATTAAAATCGAGCTGATGAATACTAGTCCTAAATTTGAAATTCTTGTTGTTACAGAATAGATACCTAATTCTTTGAGTCCAAAAATTATTTCAACAAAAAATTTATCCTGCCAGTTAACAAAATAATTAGAAATTAGAATCAAAAAACTTATATTTGAAAACTTTAGGAAATCTTTTGGTTTTTTTGCTAATAAATTTTTAAACACAAGTGTTAATTTAAATTCAATAGATTTTGCAAAGTATAAAAACTTAAACAAATTACCAAAAAGTTGTACAAGAAAATAAACTGTTACAATAACTCTTGAATCATAACCATCAAGTTGAACTGTAACTGCAACAAATAAAAGTTGAATCGAATTAATAAATAGTGATTCAAAAAAAGAAGATTTAAAAATCTCAGTTGATTTCTCTAGAGATCTTAATTTTGCAAGTAGGAGTTTATTTACAGAAATAATTACAGTACTAACATACATAAACCTGAAGGGAAGACCATACTGTAACGAAAACGGGAGTGTTTCAAAAAAATAACCAAAAATTTCAAAAAGTACCAAAACCAATAAACTAATTCTTAACAAGCTAGTAAATGATCTGTAAAGGACCTCTTCTTCAGTGGTAAATTTAAGGATAGACCTCTCATCTCCTTGTGTTAGAAAATAAGAAATTAAAAGCTGCAAAGCTAATAACAAAGTAATTTCAGCCCAGAGTTCTGGTTTAATAAGTCGCAATAAAATTGGTAGCAATAATACAGAAATCAACTTTGGAGACAGTTTTTCGAATGAGTAAAATATAGAGTTTTTAAACATAGCTTATTTGAATAATACAAATAGTTTTATCTTTTATAAAGATTAAAATTTTTTATATCTAAACATAGTTAGCATAATGTGTACTTGTAGAATAAAACTACAAATTAGGAGATGTAAAAAAATTTATGCTAAAAATAAAAATACTATATTTTTTATTTATAAATACAAGTCTCTTGGCAATATTTAGATTTTTAATACAAGAGGGTATAACAAAACAATTTCTTGAGCTTGTAATTGGGGCTTGCTTCATTGTGTTTGCATCTATTTTATTTTTTAGCCTGGTAAAAGACAGAAACTCAATTGCTCATTCTGTATTGGCTATTAAAAATTTATATCAAAGCTATAAGCTAATTACATTTTCATATTTTGTAATATTGTCTAGTTCCATCGTTTTCTTACAATTTAGAATTGAGAGCAACAATATAAGTGAGCTAGTTTTATTGTCTTCAGTTTTTTTATTTTTTGTTGGATTATATTTAATAACAATATTCAAAGCAGAAAATATTCAAGAAGCTTTAAACATAAATAAAAGTAACATAAGTAAAGCCTTAATACTCTCGATTATTTCATTAATTCCAATTATCAGATACTGTGTTAGTAACAGAGAAATTCTTTTTAGAAGCGAAATGGTCTATTTGGTTTTTTATTTTGCACTTACAAGTTTTCTAGTAATCATACTTTATTCATTTATATTCGACTCAATACTTAATATCTCTATTTTTCAAGTATTTAACACATCAATTCTAATTTTTATATTCGAGATGCCAACAATTAGCTACACATATAGTTGGGTAAAACCTAACAATGTAAATATATTACTTGGTATATTTTTGATTATTTTTACATTTGCTTATCTAATTTTTAATTCATCTCTCAGGCAGCTTACATTGTTTTCAGTCATCATATTTTTTATCTCAGTTGTTCCCAATTTAGCTACAGAAGGTGAAGATATTGAGCTTGCAAACATCAATATGAACTCTGTCTTTACTAATTCTGATTACCAATCGTTAAAAACCACTCCTTCAATAGTGCTGCTTGTATACGACGGGTATCCGCAACTAGAGACTCTTGAAAATATGAATATTGACAATTCTGAACATATTAATTTTTTACTTGATCAAAAATTTACAATTTACAACGGTATATACAGTCATGGAAGCTATACCCTAGCAACAATGTCTGGTTTGTTTCAAGGTGAAACTGATACTTATGGTGAGAAAAATGGAAGATTAATAACTGGTGGCTATTCCAGTTTTATAAATTTGTTAAATGATAATGAATATTTTACTGCTGGAATTTTTACTAGTTCTTTTTATTTGCCGCCAACTGCGGCTCCTAATTATGACTACTACTACCCTGTATCAGCTAATAGGTCAAGTAATATATATAAATCAATGTTAAGAGGAAAACAAACATTTAAAGATTTGATATATGCTTCTCCACATATTAATTATTTGGAACAAAAACGTAATTTTTTGGGTCAAATTCATGAGTATGATGATCCTGTATTTCTTTATAGTCATACCTACTATCCAGGACACACTCAAAACAGTGGACAGTGTCTTGATGGAGAGTTTGAAGACTGGAAAAAAGATTTAAAAAAAGGCAACATGGAAATGAGAGAAGATGTAGTTTCGCTCAAGGAGTCATTTGAAAATAGCATTATAATTTTAATTGGCGACCACGGACCTTTTTTGACAAAGAACTGTACTTCTTTACACGATTACCCACCAAATGAAATAAATAGACAAGACATACAAGATAGACATGGAACTTTTGTTGCAATAAGAACTCCTGATTTAATACAAATTGACTTTGATAAAAGAATTTTGCAAAATTTATTTATTTATGTACATTCATATTTAAATAATGACTTATCAATATTGGGTGAAATAAATACTGAAAATATAAACAATTCACATCTTCCTTCATCAATAAATGTAATTGATAATAAAATAATTGGTGGTATTAATGACGGCCAAGTATTATTTAAAAATCGTAAAAATCTATCGAAATAAATTTAAATATTTAGACTCGAAATAGTTTTATTAAGAGACTCGTTTGAAAAATTCACTTTTGAAATGAATTCTTTTGAAATATCTTCCAGAATTTCGGGAAAGGAGGTTAGATTATCTAGATCGCTTACAGAAAAGTTTTTTCCAATCACATTACGCATCTCATTTTCAATTAACAAATAATTCTTCTCCCCTTTACTAAAAACAGGAATTTTTCTCTTAATTTTTTTTGGTACATCTAAAAAAATAATAGGCCTACCTGTAAGATAAAAAAATTCGAGTGCAATACCTGAATAATCAGTAATTAAATACTTATATGAATGTAAATTATTTAGATCTTTATCAGTGTCTATGTCAAAGGGTATCTTTTTAAGTTCGTCTAATGAAGTCATTGGATGAGGCCTAAAAATAGCTTTCAAATCTAATCTACTTACAAAATTCTTAATTTTATCAATATTTTGAATTATTTCGTCCAAGCCTTTAGAACCCCAAGTAGGCGCAATAAGAACATCATTAACAAATTTATCTTTATATACGAATTTTTGAATTTTATCGAAAAGTAGATAGCCTGTGGTAAATACTTGAGCATTTTTTGAAATCAAAGGTTTTAATTGTTCTGAAATGAGCTCTGATGGAGATAATAAAATATCAAAGCCATCAAATGAGCCTTTTGTGTACATTTCATTAGGACTGACTAGAGAATGAAAAACATATACATATGTTGGTCTTTTATTTTTTGGCATTGAAGACTTGGGGAAAATACTATTACCAATACTTGGTGTTGTAGTTATAAATAAGTCACCGGTAAGACTTTTTAAAGCTTTAATTTTTTGTAAATCACTATCTAAAACTTGAATTGTTAGATTATCAGATTTATAGGTTCTGTTTCCAAAAGGTATATCTAAGCAAAATAGATGAATATTTGCATTTTTTTCATAAAAATAATTAAAAAGTTTTTCAACAAATCTAAAATGACTGAGGTTTTCAATAAAAAAAATAATTTTATATGTGTTGTTAGTATCGATAGCAGAATGAATTATAGTAGTAATATCGTGGAAAATCATTCAGTATATGTCGGCATGAGTGCGGATATTATTCATCCAGGGCATATGAATATATTAAAAGCAGCAAGTGAATATGGAAGAGTCACTGTGGGTCTCTTAACAGATAAAGCTATAGCCTCATACAAAAAAATCCCTTTAATGACCTATGAAGAAAGATATAGAGTAGTTGAGGGAATTAAATATGTAGAAAGCATCGTTAAGCAAGAAACTCTGGATTATTCAGATAACCTTAGAAACTTAAAACCAAAATATGTTGTACATGGTGATGATTGGACTACTGGAATTCAAAAAGAGACTAGAAAAAAAGTAATTGAAGTTTTAAGTGAGTGGGGTGGCGAGTTGATTGAAATTCCATATACTGAGGGTGTATCTTCTACTTCTTTAAAAAATAAATTTGATAAAACAATTACAACAGAAGATAGAAGAAAGTCACTTAAGAAAGCTCTCAACATAAAAGATTCTCTTACATTTTTAGATATACACAATGCGCTGTCAGCTATTGTTGTAGAAAATGCTATCTATGAAAAGAATGATTTAAAACTTCAATTTGATGGAATGTGGGCAAGTAGTTTAACTGATTCAACTGCCAAGGGAAAGCCAGATATCGAAGCAGTTGATACTAGCTCAAGATTAGCGACATTAAATGAAGTTATGGAAGTTACGACAAAACCCATAATATACGATGGGGATACAGGAGGTAAGCCAGAACATTTTACTTATACCGTGCAAAATCTTGAACGATTGGGTGTTTCAGCTGTTGTAATCGAAGACAAAAAAGGTTTGAAAAAAAATTCTTTATTTGGAACAGACGTTAAACAAGAGCAGGATTCAATTGAAAACTTTTGTGAAAAGATAAAGGTTGGTATTAATTCGAAACAAACAGATGAGTTTTTGGTCATTGCAAGAATCGAAAGTTTGATTCTTGGCAAAGGTATAGACGACGCCCTTTTGAGAGGAAGAAGCTATGCTGATTCAGGAGCAAACGGTGTATTAATTCATAGTAAGGATAAATCTGAAGAACTTGTATTTCAGTTTGTTGAAAATTTTAAAAAAGATTTTGATGTTCCTGTGATAGTTGTTCCCACAACTTACAATCATGTAACACTTGATGAATTTAAAAAATTAGGTGTTGATATTGTAATTTATGCCAACCATCTATTGCGTAGTGCTTATCCGGCTATGTTAAATACTGCCGAAGAAATATTAAAATATGGTAGAACACAAGAGCTAGAAAATAAAATTATGAGTGTTAAAGAAGTCATAAATTTTATCCCTACAGATTAAATTATGATTAATGCAAAAACTTTTATTAATGAACTAAGCAGAGTTGGTATTGAGTTTTATACAGGGGTGCCAGATTCATTAATGTCAGAATTTAGTAAAAGCTTGCATTTTGATTTTGATGATAAAAATCATGTAATTGCAACAAATGAGGGATGCGCTCTCGCAATGTGCATGGGATATAATTTAGCTACAAATAAAATTCCACTTATTTACATGCAAAATTCAGGATTAGGTAATTTTGTAAACCCATATACTTCTCTGTTACATAAAGATATTTATAACATACCATTTATTTTGCTGGTTGGATGGCGAGGAGAGCCTGGTGTACAAGATGAACCACAGCATATTTTTCAGGGTAGAATTACCCTTGATCTCTTAAAATTACTAGATATTGATTACGTTATTGTTGACAAAAATACAGATTTAGAAGTTGTTACAGAGAAAATAGAAAAAAGCATCAACTCTAACTGCCCATTGGCATTAGTCGTAAGGAAAAATACCTTTGAAAAAGATGAGAGGGTTTTTGAAAATAATAATTCACTACCAAAAAGGAACGAGGCATTAAAAAAAATTCTTGATCTATTTAATGAAAATACATTATATATTTCTACAACCGGGAAACTTTCAAGAGAGCTTTATGAGATTAGAAAAAATAGTGATCAAACTCCTAATGATTTATATGTAGTAGGAGGTATGGGGCATGCCTCTTCAATTGCTTATGGTATCAATCAGAATTTAAATGAAAATAAAGTGGTTTGTTTAGATGGTGATGGGTCTTTATTAATGCACATGGGGTCACTTGGAATAATTGGTCAAAGCAACATGAAAAATTTTATCCATGTAATATTTAACAATTCTTCTCACGAATCTGTTGGTGGACAGCCAAATATTTATGATCAAATTGACAGTAACGGATTAGCTAAGTCGTTGGGTTATAAAAGTGTATTAATCGTGAAAAATTATGAAGAATTTGATCATATTGATATTGAAACTTTTGATGGCCCAACATTCATTGAAGTTAAAGTACAAAACAGTTCAGATAAAAATCTTTTAAGACCAGATAAAACGCCAGAAGAAAATAAGATAAATTTTATGAAAAAAATTAACAATGACCCAACAAATTATTAATTCTGGTTTTGTAGATCACTTTGTAGGATTAAATGAATCTTATAAAGAGTTCGATACAATTATTTTTACTTCAAGTGGTAATTTAAAAAGAGGTTACGAATCTGAGTTTGTAAAAATACTTAATCAAAATCCGATTAATGAAGTTGAAATCTTTACAATTGATAAATACCCGGATTTAAATATAGTAACTGAAGTCTTAAATAAAAAAAAGAACAAGCCACTATTAAATAGTCTTGTTTTATCAATTGGTGGAGGAAGTGCCATCGACATTGCAAAACTGTACTCTTCTTGTAAGACTGAAAGCACAAAATTAATAACTGATATTTCTGAAATTAAAAAAGATAATGAAAACCAGATTTTAAGTATTGCAATACCCACTACTTCAGGTAGTGGTGCAGAAAGTACTATGTTTACGACAATATGGGATGAAGAAAATAAACAAAAATTATCTTTTGAAGATAAGTCAATGTTGCCAGATTTTGTCTATTTGAATCCTGAATTTTTAGTTTCACTCCCTAAAAGCTTAACTCTTTCAACATGTTTAGATGCACTTTGTCATTCCTTAGATAGTTTATGGAATAAAAATAAGACATCCGAGTCAATTCAACTTTCTATTGAAGCTTTAGAAATTATTAATAAGTATCTCCCATTAGTTTTGAAAGATTTAGAAAATTTGGATATTCGAGAAAAACTTTTAGAAGCTTCTAATTTGTCAGGACAAGCAATAAATATATCGAGAACTTCCTTAAATCATTCAATTTCATATCCTCTAACAAGCCTTTACAAAATACCTCACGGTATTGCATGCGCATTTTCAGTAGTAAGTATTATCAATAAGTTTTATAAGAAAATAAACAAAATGCCAGGTGGCAAACTAATAATCGAATCTGGAAATATATTAAAAACTTTAAATTTAAATGAAGGTTTTAAAAATTTCACTAAATTTGGGAATAGATTTGATTCAACAGATATCAGTACACTTGTACTGATGAACAGTAGAATTACAAATTTTGAGTTTGAAATTAGTTCTAAAGATTTAAATGAAATTATTCAAGATTCATACAATTTATATTCAAGCAATTAAAAGATATGAGTATTAATGTATAATTATGATTCCTTTTAGCGAAAATTTAAACTATTTAGATCCAGGAACAGGTTCTTATTTGTTTCAAGCATTATTAGCTGCAGGAATTACTGTTGGAATTTACTTTAAAAATTTAAAATTTTTTATTCTTTCTATACTCAAAAAAGTTAGAAAAAGTTCAAAGGATTAGATTTTATTTTTCAATTACTTCTATCCAGTGCTTGAGAATTTCTTTTTCATTTAGTTCTTTTCTAAGAAAGTTTCTGCCATTAGCAATATATTTTTTTCTTGACTCAATATCTAATTTTAAAAATTTCGTCATGCTTTCAGCTATTTCAATTGATGTAAAACCCTCAATTAATATTCCTCTTTCATTATTGATGAGCCACTCAACATCACCAACGTTTGTTGATATGGGAATCACGCCAGAATTAAAAGCTTCAATTATTACATTTGGAAATGCTTCATGTGTAGAACCGAGCATTAGTGCATCATAATGATTGAGATTGTTTGAGATGTCTGCATCAACTCCTTTTAATGACACTCTGTCTTCAAGTGAATGCTGTTCAATAATTTCTTGTATTTTTGGAAAGTCTGGTCCTTTTCCATAAATATCTAAAGTAGCATCTAATGCCTCTAGCTTTATAAATCCTAAAAGTATATTTTGCACATTTTTCAGCTCATCAAGTCTTCCAATATACACGAATTTATTATCGAAAATATTTTTATCTTGTTTGAGATTAAGAGGAAAGTTAAATATAACTTCTTGACTTGGATTTTTAAGATTAGATTTGTTAGATCCAGATATTGAGTTAAAAACCACGGTTGTATTGTTATCTAATATGAAATTTCGAAATATAAGTGTTCTTAAATTACTAATGTTTGAATCTCGCTTACTGAGCCTATCTGATCTAAAAGATGCAATATGTACGTTTTTATGAATGCTAAAAGTCTTTACAATTTTACCAACAAAGTTTGAATGGAATAAAAAAGTTACAGTTTTTGAAATTTTATATTTATTTACAAGTTTTATCAGCCGCATTATGCCCAAAATAAAGTAAAACATTTTGTAAAATACATTTTTTGCTTTTGCCAATTTAAAATTTTTTACAACTATGCTCGAATTTAATGTTTCCGAAAGTATTCCGGTATCCTTTAATGAAACAAAAAAAACCCTATATCCATTGTCAGATAGTTTGTTGGAAAGCCAAACAGCTTGTTTTTCTGAACCCCCCATGTTTAATGAAGTGCATATAACTAAAACTGATTTATCCATTTTTCACAAAATATCCAATTGTTAAACCACTATTAAATTTTTTTAATGTTTTTTTATAAAACAAATTTTCCTCTAACTCTTTTATAGTGTCTCTAAAATTACCTACAGTACCATCTAGTTCAATGCCTACTAAATAAACATGTTTATTGTTTAGATCACTAAAAAGACTGCTCTTTAGATTTTTTATTGGGACGGAAGAATAATTCTGAAAAAGATTGTTCTCATGAGAGACATACAAATTTGTAATATTTGGCAATGTCTTCAAACATTTGTTTAGGTCCTCGACTGTAGTGTTATTAACTAAATTTTTTGAATAATAGAGAATTGATGAATATTGTTCTTTCTCTACAACAATAAGTGTCTCTTGACTGTTGTACTCCTCTTCAACGATCTCGATTAGTGGAGCAACATTCTCGTCTTTATAATAAACATTTGAATTCAGATAACCATTTAAAATATAAAGCACAGATATCAGAATAATTAAAAAGTTGTAATTTAATTTTGTTTTAACAGATAGCCAGTTGAAAAATGCTGCAATTAAATAAACAAAATAGGGCAAAAAGACTATATCGGTTCTACCAGCGCCCAGTGGATATAACCTTAATGCTGAGATAAAAAATAAAATAATAATTCCAATAAAGGCGTATAGGGTAATTTTGTTTTTTGTGATAAACGGAATTATCAAAGAAACAAAAAAAAGAAAAAGAGCTACAAATAGTACATTCTCAATAAATAAGCTTTTTACAAATAGAGTAATTAAAAAATAAATATTTTGTATTAATTGGTTCAGTGAAGATATATTTGTTGAAAGAAAAAAACTATCCCAATAGCCGCCTGAGGACACTCTTTGAAGCTTATCTATAAACATCGTAGAAAAAGGTAATAAGAGGAATAACGGAATAGCTATCTGTTTAAATTTTAATTTCTTGTCATGGAACAGAATGAAAAAAACTGTCATTGCAAAGGGAAGAATATTTACAAAAGAAATTAAAACTAAAACTGAAGAAAATAGTATATACCTCGAATAGTGACCTTTTTTAATTTTATTATTTAAATAAAGCTGAACAAAACGGAATGAATATAAACATGCAAACAGCTCAAATATATACTGTTTTAGAGATATAGAATACGTCAAAATAACTGGAGAAAATAAAATTATCACTAAACCTAAGATTGAAATATATATTGGATACGATTCATCAAGAATTTTAAACATTAAAAAATATGACACAATAGTTGTTGAAACAATAAAAAATGAAATTACATATTCTGGACTTACAAAAATTTTTGACGCAATCCAAGTAATTAAAGCTAAAAGCGGATGATTATCTCCACCGTAACGAATGGCACATAATATATCGTCATAGAAGACTACTCTAAGCTCAGAAACATCGTCTTGCTGATAATTAGCAGGAAAGATTTTATTGAAAATTCGAGATATGTAGACAGAAAATATAATGAAAAATACTAAAATTTGGTTCTTATAAATATTTATTTTATCTGATATCACTTAAAACATTATATTCTCAAAAGCTAAGCTATTGTTATGTAAAGAAAATAATCTTTAGGAAAATTTATGACGTTATTTACTGAAATTTCAAAACCAATAGAAAAAAAACTCAAAAAAATTGGTTTGGAACTAAAAATAGAAGTGAAATTCTCAGATTTTAATAAAGATTACGATGTTCAAATAAATAACTTAGTCGGTATCAAAAAATTAGAAAATTATGATTTAATTGTTGCTGAAGTTACAAAATTATTAAAAGGCAACAAAAATGTAGAATCATATGATATTTCAAAAACTGGTTTTGTGAATATAAGACTACACGAATCTTATCTAAAAATACTTTTAACAAATCAATTAAAATCTTTCAATTCGGTAAATAAGAAAGATAAAGGCACAATATTATTTGACTTTGGGGGTGCCAATATAGGTAAGTCTCTACACGTTGGTCATATTAGAACTTTAAATATTGGTAGGTCTCTAAAAAATATTTATGATTTTGCAGGATACAACACGTTAAGTGACATTCATTATGGTGATTGGGGAATGCCAATAAGTTTAATTATTGCTTATATTGAAAAGAATAATATTAAGATAGAAACCATAAAATCTGAAGATTTAGAATATATCTATCCAAGAGCTTCAGAACTATCTAAAACAGATAAGGATTTCTACCTTAAGTCACAAACTATTGCAAAGAAGCTAAACGAGCAAGATGACTATTACATAAAGAAGTGGGAAAATATTTATGAAATTTCAACAAAAAGCATTAGAAGAATATTACATAAACTAAATTTTCATTTTGATATATATAAGGGTGAAAGTGACGTTGCTACAATTATCCCAGAATTAGTCGAAAACTTAAAAAGTAAAAATTTGATAAAAATAGATCAGAATGCTTATGTCGCAACTAACAATCAAGACCCCCCATCAATTATTGTGAAATCTGATGGATCATATGTCTACCTGACTACTGATTTAGCTACTGTAATTGATAGGGAAAAAGATTATAAAGTAGACGAATATATTTATGTAGTGGATCAAAGACAGAAGAACCACTTTGAGCAGTTGTTTGATTTGGTAAAATATTTTTCACTATCTGTTAAAAAGTTCACGCACGTGGGTTTCGGTACGATAAATAATATGGATGGGAAGGCATTAAAAACTAGAGATGGTGGTAGTTACAAGCTTGAAGACTTGTATGCTGATATTAATAAAACATTACAGAAAAAAAATAGTGATATTAAGAATACAGAAATTTTATCAAGAAGTGTACTTACATTTTCAGATCTAGCAACCAGTAGACTTAGTGACTATAAGTTTGATATTGAAAAATTTACAAATATCAATGGAAAGTCTGCTGTATATATTCAGTATACGCAAGTTAGAGCTAAAAAATTAATAGTTGACTTCAATGAGAAACCAAGTTTTAATAAAATACAAAATAATGACAGACCTTTAATTATTGAACTAATTAAATTTAATTACTATTTCAATTTAGCTCTAAAAAATAATGAACCACATCACTTAGCTGAATACTTGTATGAGTTGTGTCAGGCATTTAATTTATTTTATAAAACTAATAAAATTTTCACAGATAAAAATACTCCGAATGAAATATCACATTACATTTATATTGTTGAAAGTTTTTACAATACCTTAATGACAGTGTTTGGATGTCTTGGTATTGAGCCTGTGGAGAGTATGTAGGTTATAAAAATATCTGAGAACTTAATATCCATACAAAAACTATAATTGTATAACTATTTTTATCTAAAAAAAGAGCCTTCTGACCTAAGTTGTTAAGTATAAATAATAAGATTGGGATAACAATAAATCCTGAAAATGATACTGCTCTGGTAATAGCAGTAACTTCGTAGACAATTATTGAATTATTTGGAAGAAATATTTGAAAAAAAACTAAAAAGAAAAGGGATATAAAAATTACAAATGATATATTTGCAATTAAATCTCTAAAATTATCATTTTTTAAATCAAATGCATTAAAAAATTCGATTGGCAAAAATAAAATAAACAAAGAAACGAAGAAAAAAATTAATGACCAAAAAATGCCTTCTCCAGACCAAGTTGTAATATTTCTTTCAGCTAAACCAAAAGATTCTAAAAATAAATAAACTGAAAATCCTAAAACTAATGAGCCTAGTGTAAAAAGATAGAGGCTAAGAGATGACTTTATTTTATAATAATCGAACGCAAATTGAATATTTTGTTTATTCATACAAACATATATTAACGTTTTTTCCTATTAAAATAATTTGTAATTATGATTTTTGAAGATACTCCAAATCCAAACGCAAAAAAAATTAATACAGATCACCCTTATGCTTTATCTGTCTATCTATCCAATGAAGATATTATTGACGAATCAGAAATCAGTTTTTTTATTAATAATGAGGATATTAAAAATATTTTTACTGGACCTGGATTTATTACAATAACTAAAGTTGAAAATGTATCTTGGGAAAAAATAATTCAAGAATTTAATAACTACAGTTGATATTATATACATATGGAAACATTCAACTCTGATCCTAAACCCGGGAGAATAATTCTTCCTTTAGTCTTAATTGGTATGATTGCAACAACTTATACTTTTATTAATAGAGTTGCTACAAATAATAATTTAGAGGTATTGCCTGAGGAAATTAGTACTACAACAATTCAAGAAATCGAATTGGATACTACTACTACTTCAACAACCACAACTATTCCAGAAGACGTAGTGACTTATTTAGAAGAAATTACTGGGGAAAAAATTCAAGCAATTGAGCTTGGTAAAAATGTTCTAGAAACAAACCAACGCTGGGATGATAAAATTACAAGTTATCAAGAAGCTCAACAAGAATTTCAAAGTTTTATAGATGATTTTTCTGTTTTTGTTGATTCAGTTACAAATCCGGGACCTCCTGCAAATTCAGCAAATTTACTCTCCAGTCACGACGAATTAGTAATCTTAGTTAATTTAATTTATGAGGATACTTTAGAGTTGCTAGAAGGGCTAACTGCTCCTGATACAGGAGAAAGACGATCTGCTGCTCTTGAATCCTTTAATGCTAATCTTGAATTATTTATTGATAAAATTGAACTCGTTGTTTCTTCAGCTTCTAGCTAGAAGCTGCTGAACAAACTGTATCAATCATTAACATTGCAATAACGTAAGGGTCACCGTTTGCATTTGGTCG
>MDSV01190713.1_pt1 | contig 26657 bp, 29 predicted proteins | sample 810851 | NCBI WGS metagenome assembly MDSV01 (sample SAMN05326640, study PRJNA326480) | marine metagenome | isolation source: seawater | place: Atlantic Ocean: North East | collected 2012
GCAGTCTGGTAGCTCGTCAGGCTCATAACCTGAAGGTCGGCGGTTCAAATCCGTCCCCCGCAACCAATTAAAATTAAATTTGAAATTTAGCTTTTTTACTGTCTACTAAAAAAGCTTTAACTGTTTCTAGTGTTAATTGATCAAACCCTTTGCCAAAGTGTTCGATTTTTTCAATTATTTTTGGTGGAATGGTAATGATATGACATCCTAATTTTTTTGCTTGTAAGTAATTGTAGGGCTCCCTCACACTTGCCCATAAAATTTCTACATTTTTAAATTTTTTAGATAATTTAATACTTTTTATAAATTCCGGTACTGGATCTTTTCCAGTGTCTGCAGCTCTTCCTGCAAATATTGATATTATTACTTTTGTTTTTTTATTTATTACTTTTAAAATTTTCTCTGTTTGTTTAGCAGTATAAACTGCTGTTATATTTAGTTTTATACTTTTACCATTCAATTCCTTAATTACTTTACCTGTGAACTTATTTTTTGAGTTAACTACAGGTACTTTAACATAAACATTTTTCCCCCAAGTATTAATCTTTTTGCCTTGCTCTATCATTGATTTTTGCTCGTCAGCAAAGACTTCAAATGAGATCGGTTTATTTTTGCAAATTTTAAGTATTTGTTTTGAATATAACTTATAGTTTGTTGCACCCGCTTTTTTCATTAAACTCGGGTTAGTCGTAAAACCTTTTACTATTTTTTTTTTACTAAATTTCTTTATTGAGGACAAGTCTGCAATATCACAAAAAATTTTTGTGTTCATAATTATTATAAATTCTTTGTAATATCCTCTGTCATTTTTTTTGCATCAGCAAACAACATAAGGGTATTTTCTTTATAAAATAAATCATTATCTATACCTGCATATCCAGGAGACAAACTTCTTTTAACAAATAAAACAGATTTACACTTTTCAACATCCAAAACCGGCATGCCGTAAATTGGGCTCTGAGGGTCAGTCTTTGCAACAGGATTTGTTACATCATTTGCACCTATTACAAAAGCAACATCAGCGTTTGCAAAATCGTTATTTATTTCCTCAAGCTCAAAGACCTCATCATAAGGTACATTTGCTTCAGCTAATAAAACATTCATGTGACCAGGCATTCTTCCAGCAACAGGATGAATTGCATATGATACTTTGATATCATTTTTCTTTAATGTATCTACCATTTCTCTTAATGCATGTTGTGCTTGAGCCACTGCCATTCCGTAACCAGGAACAATGATTACAGAAGATGCATTTTTCATTAGAAAAGCAGCATCATCAGCATTTCCACTCTTCACAGGTTTTTGCTCTTTATTTTGCTTGCTTACAGATTGTTCTGTTGCTCCAAAACCTCCTAATATGACATTAAAAAATGATCTATTCATTCCCTTACACATAATATAAGATAAAATTGCCCCTGAAGAGCCGACTAGGGCACCTGTAATTATTAAAGCAGTATTTTCTAAAGTAAAACCAATTCCTGCAGCTGCCCATCCTGAGTATGAATTTAACATTGATATTACAACAGGCATATCTGCCCCACCAATTGGTATAATAATTAAAAAACCAATTAAAAAAGAAACTGCAATTAAAATCCAAAATAAATTAGAAGATTGAGTTGAGCATAAATAAAAAGTTAAAACTACAATCGAAATTAGGATAACTGCATTTAATAAATGCTGTCCTTTGAATGTAATTGGTGCACCTGACATTATCCCTTGAAGTTTTAAAAAAGCTATAACTGAACCAGAAAATGTTATTGCACCAACAGCAGCACCTATTGCCATCTCTATTAAACTTGCAAGTTTAATATTTCCTCGCGTTCCTAGTCCAAAAGCTTCAGGATTTATAAAAGCTGAGATTGCAACAAATACGGCAGCTAATCCAACTAAACTATGAAAACCAGCAACCAGTTCTGGCATAGCCGTCATTGGTATTTTATAAGCAATGAAAGCACCTATGCTTCCACCTATTGCAAGAAATATTAGTACATAAACAAATCCAGCCGTAAAATTACCAACAGATAAAAATGTAACTGTTACAGCTATAACCATTCCAATTATTCCAAATAAATTTCCTTGTCTTGAAGTTTCTGGCGAAGATAATCCTCTAAGAGCTAAGATAAATAATACACCTGATACCAGATATAAAATTGCTGAAAGATTTGCTGACATTAACTATTTCTCCCTCTTCTTTTTTTTATACATAGCTAACATCCGTTGTGTAACTAAAAAACCCCCAAAAATATTTACAGCTGCTAAAACAATAGCTAAAAAACCATAAATACTTGACGATGAAAAAATCGTTCCATCACTGCCCGACAAAGCTGCAATTATTGCACCAACAATAATTACTGATGAAATAGCATTTGTGACGGACATTAAGGGGGTATGAAGCGAAGGTGTTACACTCCAAACAACATAATATCCTATAAATATAGATAAAATGAAAATACTTAATCTAAATATAAAAGGGTCAATTTCCATAATTTTATTTTACTAATGTTTTTTCAATTATTTCATCTTCTAAATTAATATTTAATTTGTTATTTTCTTTATCAAATAAATTAGAGACAAAATTAAATACATTTTTTGCATACAGATTTGAAGCTGATACTGGTAATTTGTTCAAAATATTTGCCTCACCTAAAATTTTGACACCATTTCTCTCTACAACTTTGTCCATTTCTGTAAAAGCAGTATTGCCTCCTTGAACTGCAGCAAGATCGTAAATCACAGAACCTGGTTGCAAATTTTTAAACATCTCCTCTTTAATAATTTTAGGTGCCTCTCTTCCAGGAATCAAAGCAGTACAAATGATAATATCTATCTTCCTTAGAGTTTCTGATAATAATTCTTCTTGTTTTTTTTTAAATTCATCTGTGGCTTCTTTTGCATAGCCCCCTTTGGTCTCTAAATTTTCAGCACCATCAACTGTTAAAAATTTTCCTCCTAGACTTTCTACTTGTTCTTTTGAAGCCATCCTGACATCTGTTGCAAATACTACTGCACCCATTCTTTTTGCAGTAGCAATAGCCTGTAACCCTGCCACACCAGCTCCAACAACTAATACTTTTGCTGCAGGTATGGTGCCAGCTGCAGTCATCATCATTGGTATTGCTCTTTCATAAACTTGAAAAGCCTCAATCACTGCTTTATAGCCTGCTAAATTTGCTTGTGATGATAAAATATCCATTGATTGAGCTCTTGTTATTCTGGGTAATAATTCTAAAGAAAAACAATTAATTTTTTTCAGTATTAGATTTTCTAATTTTTCTTTATTTGATGCAACATTTAAAACTCCTATCAGAGTCTGATTTTCTCTAAATAAAGAAAGATTTTCTTTATCTGGTAATCCTAATTGAACAATTATATCAGCTGTATCTATTACATCTTTTTCATTAGTTAAAAAATTAACTCCCAGATTTTTATAATCTTCATCATTAAAACCTAAATGTGTTCCATAATTTTCTTGTAAAGATAATTTAAACCCTAGACTTATATATTTTTTTGCGCTTTCAGGCGTAATTGCCAATCTTTTTTCAAACGACTTTTTTTCTATGATGGAACCTAAATGCATTATTTTAAAGCAGAAATATTGCCATTAATGCAAGAATTAATATTACAATTACTGATCCCCATAATACAAACTTTGTAAAATTATTCCAGGTGTTCTTATGGCTTTCATTATCCATAAAATTATTTTTGTCTTGCTTTAAACTTAGGATTTGTTTTGTTAATAACATAAACTCGCCCTCTTCTTCGAACAAGTTTAGAATTCAAGTCTCTTTTTTTTATTGATTTAAGTGAACTTTTAATTTTCATAATTGATAAGATTTAATAAAGGAACTTATATAATCTTTCAATTGTAATTTTCCATATTTTTGTATAATACGGTTTTTATAGGATATTTTGGTCATTGCTGATGCATATCTCTCTCCCAATCTAGGTTTCAAGTAGGTTATTGGACAATCAAACATCTTTGCAACTTCTATAATAGAAAAAGACTTTTTGTTTGTAATACTATAATATTTACATTTATTTGCTTTGTAAGCATCATAACAAACCTTAACCGTATCTTTAATATGTGTAAATCTTCTAGTTTGAGTTCCAGGTTTAACTATTGTGAGAGGTTGATTGTTTCTATACTGATGCTCAAATATTCCTATGACTGTCGCCATATCCCCAATTTTAATTTGCCTTGGACCATATACATTGTAGAAAAAAATAACCTCAAATTTAAAATTAAACCACTTTTTTAAGTTATCTAATAATTCTAAATTTTTTGATTTTGTAAACGCATATGGTGAGAGATTTTTATCATTTCCATTATTGCCTAGGCTTGCTGAGGTTGCTGAATAAACAAGTTTAATATTGTTATCTAGGCAAAATTTAAAAACTGCTTTAGATCCTATAGAATTTGATATATAGCACTCGTCAAATTTTTTAAAACTTTGAAAGATTCTAGCGAATTCACCGAAATGAAAAATAGTGTGAATATGTTTTTTTTTTTTTAAAAATATTTTATTAAAATTTACTGTATCACCTTTAATATATTTTACTCGATTATTTTTTATATGATTATTTTTAGAACCAGATGTATAATTATCTAGACTAATAATTTTTACTTTTTTTTCTTTTAATAAAAATTCTATTAAGTTAGAGCCAACAAATCCTGCCCCACCAGTAACTATAATTATATTTTTCATTGAAAAAATGCCTGGCAAAGTCCTACTCTTCCATGTCTTAAGACAAAGTACCATTGGCGCTGAAAGTCTTGACTGCCGAGTTCGGAATGGTATCGGGTATATCACTTTCGCTATAATTACCAGGCATGATTTTTATACGTATTTTTTTCATTAAGTCTAGACTAAAATTTATAAAAAAGATTAATTATCTAATAAATAATTGTAAATTTATCATTTTATCATTTAACAACTACAAGTAATGAAAACCAAATTTAATAAAAATATAAAGTTTATTGTTCTTTTTATATTCTCAGTAGTTGCATTATTAACACTAAATAAGCTCAATTTATTAAATTTTGAAATTTTGTTTAAATCTATAAAGAAACATCCAGATCTAATATTTCTTTCAGGGGTAATATATGCAATATCAATTTTATTAGGAAGTTTAAGATATAAAATCGTACTTAAAGGTTTTAATTATAAATTAAAATTAAAATATAGTCTAAAAATAACCGCTAGTAGTATTTTCTATGGTCAATGGTTTCCTGGTAGCTCAGCTTTAATTGAATTGTTTAGAATTTTTTTTTTAAAACAACATATTGATATAAAACTAAAAGAAGCATTTTTAAGTGCAATTTATGACAAAGCAATTGGATTAGTAAGTTTCATTATTTTATGTCTTTTTTGCGTTTTAATAAAGTATGATTTACTTGAGCAATCAAATTATTATTTTTTAACCTTAATTTTAATTTTTAGTTTATTTATAATTAATAAAACTCCTGCTATAATTTTAAAAATTTTTAATATAAATTATAAATCACAAAATTATTTTTTAATTTCAACAGAAATGATAATTAGTTTACTTATTTCTGGGTTGATAGTAATAAGTTATTTTCTTATTTCCAAAACAACAAATGCAAATCTAAACTTTATTGATATAGCTATTATGATGCCTTTCATAGCAATCATAGGGATACTTCCTATTGGTCTTGGTAATCTAGGAGGATTACAAATAGGTACATTATTAATTTTTCAATTTGTATCAGAAAATAATTCTGAAATTGTTTCAATGAGTGTGATTTTTGCTTTAATCACAATCCTGATAAATTCATCATTTGGTTTAATTTTTTTAAAATCAACTTTAAATATTTTTAAAAAAGCTTTGATTAAATATGAAAAAAAAATATAAATATTATCATACCTTTGTAGTTCCAACTGCAAATAAATCTCCATATTTAGAAACTTGCTTACAGAGTTTAAAAAAACAAACAGTAAAATCTAAAATAATTATCACAACAGCAAAACCATTTAATGGAATAAAAGATATTGCAAAAAAATATAATGCAAAATTAATTATTTTCAAAAATCATAAGAACATTGCTAATGACTGGAACAGAGCAATTAATAAATCAGACTCTAACTATGTTACTTTGGCACATCAAGATGATATTTATGATAAAAACTATAATTATGAAATTCAAAAATCATTAAAAATTTATAATAAAAAATTTCCATCAATCATTTTTACTGATTACTCAGATTTTAGAGATAACAAAATATCAGGATCTCTAAAAATATGGATAAAAAAAATTATTCTTTTAATTTTTTATTTTAATAGAAACATCATTATAAAAAAAAATATGAAAAAAAAATTAGTTTCTTTTGGTAGTCCAATACCTTGTCCTACAGTTACATTTAATAATGATTGCAATATTTATTTCAATGAGAAATTTTGGGTGAATATAGATTGGGATCTCTGGATAAGATTATCTAATAGAAAAGGTTCATTTTTGTACATAAAAAAAAAATTATTATTACATAGAATACATTCGAAAAGTGAGACCTCTAAAGCTTTAAAGGATGGAAAAAGAATTAAAGAAGATAAAATTTTATTTAATAAATTATGGCCTAAACCCATAGCATATGTATTAACTTATATTTATAAATTAAGTTATAAATTTAACTAAAAAATCTTCATATGTCTTTTTTAAGCCTTCGTTAAGGTTTATTTTATATTTCCAGCCATATGATGATGCTAGAGATACGTTTAATGTTTTTTTGTATGTACCGTTCGGCTTACTCTGATCAAGTTTAATCTTAGTCTTATAATTCAATATTTTCATTAACTTTAAAGCATAATCTTTTATAGACATATCTTTTCCTGAGCCAATATTGATTAGACTATGTTTGGTTTTTTTATTCATAAAAAAAATAACTGAGTCTGCAAGATCTTCAACGTACAAGAGTTCTCTTCTTGATTTTCCATTACCCCAAAGAGTAATACTTTTTTTATTTTTTATTTTTGCATTATGGATTTTTTTTATTAAAGCAGGTAGAAAATGTGAATTTTGTGAATCATAATTATCATTGGGTCCATAAATATTTGTTGGCATTAGTGACAAATAATTCAATTTGTATTGCTTATTATAATATTCGCATAATTTAATACCTGCAATTTTAGCTATTGCATAACCTTCATTTGTTTTTTCCAAATAAGATTTCAGTAAATCTGTCTCTTTAATTTTTATTTTAATATTCGATGGATAAATACAGCTTGAACCTAAATAAATAAGTTTTTTGATACCATTTTCATATGAAGAGTTAATTAAATTAATTGCAATCATTAAGTTATCATAAATAAAACTACCAGGATAAGTCGAGTTTGCTAATATTCCACCAACTCTACCAGCAGCAATTATGACAACTTGGGGTTTTTGTTTTTTTATAAAATTAGAAACTTTTGATTGATCTCTTAAATCTAATTTTTTTTTTTTAACCGTTAAAATATTTTTATAACCTAACTCAACAAGTTTTCTGTAAATTGCAGAGCCAACTAAACCCTTGTCACCAGTCAAAAAAATTTTGGAATTTTTATTTATCAATTTAAATTTTTAATCTCCTCAAATATCATTTCATCAATCAATTTACCTAAATTTCTTTTTGGTTTCCATTTCAATAATTTTCTAGCCTTTGAACTATCTCCTAAGAGATTATCTACCTCTGCTGCTCTAAAGTATTTTTTATCTTGTTTAACAATAATCTGATTGTTTTTTTTATTTATAGCAAAACTTAATTTTCCCTTTTTTTTCCATACTAAATTAATTCCTAATTTTTTAGCAGTAAAATTAATGAATTGTTTTACAGAATATTGCTTTCCAGTGGCTATCACATAATCATCTGGTTTATTTTTTTGAAGCATTTTCCACATAGCCTCAACATAATCCTCGGCATGACCCCAATCTCTTTTGGCTTCAATATTTCCAATATATAAAATTTTTTGTTTGTTTTGTTTTATTTTACACAGAGCTCTAACTATTTTTTTTGTAACAAAAGTTTCACCTCTTTTTGGACTTTCATGATTAAATAAAATACCGTTACACGCATACAGATTATATGCCTCTCGGTAATTTATTGTTATCCAGTGAGAATAAAGTTTAGCCACAGAATATGGACTTCTTGGATAAAATGCAGTTTTTTCATTTTTTTTCTTTTGTTTAGCGTTTCCGAATAACTCAGAACTTCCAGCTTGATAGTATTTTATTTTTTTTTGGTTTTTTAATTTTTTAATAGTTTCTAAAATCCTTAAAGATCCCAAACCTGTTGCATTTGATGTATACTCTGGTATCAAAAAAGAAACACCAACATGAGATTGAGCGGCTAGGTTATAAATTTCATCTGGTAGGACTTCATAAATTATTTTTGATACTGAATTAGAATCAGTAATATCACCATAATGTAAAATAAATTTTTTGTTGCTTATCCATGGTTCTTGGTAAATATCATCTATTCTGATTGTATTTAAACTTGAACTTCTTCTTTTAACACCATGAACAATATAATTTTTTTTTAAAAGAAACCTACTAAGGTACGATCCATCTTGACCAGTTACACCAAATATAAGTGCAATTTTTTTTTTCATATTTTAATATTCTCTTAAAGCAAATTCTTTAAAATATTCCAAACCATCATCTAATTTAATCTTTGCTTTATATTTAAATTCTTCATAAAACTTTTTCATACTTGGACATCTTCTCCTAGGCTCATCAGATGGATAATTTTTAGGGTATTTAACTTTTAAAATTTTGATTTTATTTTTATTAAACTTGTTTACAATTTTTTTTGCAATTTTTTCAGCACTTATTTCTTCATTTGAATTTCCAACATTATAAACAAATTGCTTACCTGAAAAAATAATTTTCAAAATCATCACTACAGCATCATAAATATGACAATAAGTTCTGGTTTGTTTTCCATTATCAAAAACAGTAATTTTTTTTGTGTTAATAGCTTGATAAAAAAATTGAGGTATTATTCTTTTGTCATTATATTTCATTCCATTTCCATAGAAATTAAATGGTCTTATAATTTTACAATCAACTGCAAACTTAGTTTTATATATGTAAGTCAATGTTTCTCCCATTCTTTTACTTTCATCATAACAAGACCTGTCAGAAATTGACGATACATATCCATTGTAAGTTTCTTTTGTAGGTATCTGGTCAAGTGTTGGATTACCATATATTTCGCTTGAACTAAAATAAATAAACTTTGAGTTATCTTTTTTAGATTTTTTTAAAAGAATTTCTGCTAAATTTGAATTTAAATAGATTGTACCTAGTGGATTTTCTTTATAATAAGTTGGAGAAGGAATACCTGCTAAGTGAATTATATAGTCATATTTATATTTAGGTAAATTTTTATAAGTAATTTTTTGTAGATCACGCTTATAAAAAGTAAAATTTTTATAGCTTGTTTTGGGTTTTATAATATCTATACCATGAATAATATTTTTATTTTTTTCACTTAAAAAAGTTAAGGCTTCTAGAAGATAATTACCTATAAATCCTGAAGATCCAGTGATGAATATTTTTTTATTTCGAGGTATATTATTTAATAGATTTTCTTTGATTAAATTTTCGAAATTAATTTTCATTTGTACACTTTCAAGACTGGTAGTGGTTTAACATATTTTACTTTTTTTAAACCTCTTTTTTTCCATTTATTTCTTATTGCATCAAACATATGCCAAGCTAAAATTATTATTATGTCAGGTTTGAAATTAGCCATACTTGCACTAGAGATTATTTTTATGTTTGTACCTGGGGCAAAATGATTAATTTTATTTGAAGACGGCTGTTCAAAAATAATATTTGCTTTTTTTCTTAAGCTTGAGAAATAATGTAAAATTACTGAAGCTCGAGCTGGGAATGATTTTATAACAATTTTTTTATTAGCATTTTGTGTTAAAAAAATCTCCATTTTTTTTTCTGCATTTAATATTTTTCCAAAAAAATTTTTGTATGTTTTTAAAGATGATAATTTATTGCTCTTTTCATTAGACAAAATCTTCAATATACGTGAATTATATTTAATTTTCTTGAGGCTAAAATGAGCTTGTATATTTCCTCCGTATCTTTTTGAAGTATAGGCATCTACTAAATGAAAATCATATTTTTTCATTAGAATTATTAAACTCTTAAGTGAATATGTCCTTAAATGTTCGTGGTAAAATGTATCAAATTGATTATGCTTTATAACATCAACTAAATAATGGTTTTCTATAACAAAAACTCCATTTTTTTTAATTAAATTTTTTGCTGCATTTATAAAATCGCCTAATTTATTTGAATGTGCAAAGACATTTGTGGTAACAATTAAATCTGCCTTTCCATATATTTTTTTTGCTTTTATAGATGATTTGAAATTAAAAAATTCGTTTACTATTTTTATTTTCTTTTTTTTAGCATATTTATAGGTGTCTGTTGGCTCAATACCAATCAACTTGGGTATATCTAAATTTTTAAACTCATTTAACAAGCTACCATCATTACATCCCACATCTACTATTACTGAGGATTTAGATAATTTATAAATATTTTTTAAATTTAAAGATAAATTTTTAAAATTTTCTATTACCGCCTTCGAAATACCTGGGAGATAATGATAATTTTTACTATATAAAGTTTTATCTCCTACTATATACCCTGTTTGCAAAAAGGTACATCTAGTACATAAAAATACTTCTAGAGGGTAAAAAATTGTTTTTCTTGATTGATCTTTAAAACTTATAAGATCATCTGCTAAAGGCTGGTATCCAAAATCCATGACCTTTTGGATTTTATTAGTGTTACAAATTTGACATACTCTAATTGGACCAATTTTATAGTTATGAGGAGATTGCATTAATGCGATTATTTATCAGTAGTTTAATTTTAATTCAATGAATTTAATTAAATAAACATTTTAGATTTATTGAATATCTTTTCACACAAAATATGAGCAATTAGTATTTTTTTAACGTATTTTGTATCAGTCTTATTTTTTTTATTTTCATAGTTTGAAATAAGTCTACTGATTACTTTTTTTGTTAATTGAATTCTATTTTCTTTTTTTGAATTTAATATTTTACTATTTTTTAAAATTTTAAATCCAGTTGTCCAGTCTTTATAGTTATTAAATAATTTTATATCACTATGTCTGTTATTAAAATTTATTGAATGAAAGTTATTTTTTGAATTAATATTCATTTTGACCATTAAATTTATGTTTTTCATTAAAAAAACAATCTTTAAATAAGTAGTTTTTTTTTTTAAATAAGTAATATCTTCAATTTTAAACTTGGTATTTTCATCTAAATTAAGTAGATCTACTAAATGGTAAAAGACATGAATTCCATAATATTTGAGCATGCCTCCTCCAAGTTTATCATTGGTTTTCCATGTTGGAATTTTATTCCTAAAATAAGCTTGTTGAAATTCCCATGTATATTCAATTTCTCCTACATGTTTTTTTTTAATCATTTTTTTAAATTCTTTGTATACATCTAGCTCAGAGAATATAAAATTTGTTAAAAATGGTATCTTAAGTTTTTCCAATATATTTATAGATCTTTTTGTTTTGTTCAAAGTTGAAGATATCGGTTTTTCTAACAGGATCCCTTTATAAAAACATTTATTTTTTTTAATAAAACATAAAACTTTATATTGCATGAGTGGTGTTGTTGCACATATAACATAATCAAAATTATTTTCTAACATAGCAATTTTGTAAGAAGAATATTTTATTACTTTTTTTTCAATTTTTTTTTTATGAATATTAGGACTGCAAATAAATATCTGAATATTGTTATTCATTTTACTTAAAGCTCTTAAATAAATTTTACTACCAAAGTTTGATCCAATTATAAGTATTTTAATCATTTAACTATTTTGATAGATATTTTTTTATATCTTCTATAACTTTGGGTTGTTTCAATTTAAAGTCTTTAATAATTTTTTTGTTGAGACCAATGCATGTTTTATTATAATTTTTTATATTTTGAATTTTGTTAAATTTAAAATTTATTGTTTTTTCTTTTAATTTACTTTTTGGTAATAAATTAATAATTTCCATTGGTGTTATCCCTAAACCGGAACAACAATTGTATATGTTGTAATTTTTAAATTTCCCTTTTGTTATCACACTGCTGACAATCTTATTTAGATAATCTATTGGGATAAAATCTTGTTTTAAAAAAGGTTTATTTATTGTTATTTTTTTGTTATTTTTTATATATTCAATCAATCTATCTTTACGATCAAGATTTCCAAATATTGAAAAAATTCTTAATATAATTACTGGAAATTTAAAACTTGTTGATAATTTTTTAAGTAATTTTGAGTTATTTAATTTTAATTTTCCATAATCATTATCTGGATTACATTTTGAATTCTCTGAAAATTTAACTTTACTTTTGCCATACTCAGAAGAAGATCCAATTTCAATAAATAAATCAGGGGAATTTATCCTAAAAATATTAACTAAATTTTGATAAAATAAATTATAATTATCCGATACTTTTGAATAATTAAATTTATTATTATTAAAGTTTTTAGTCCATCCAATCGCATTAATAATTATTTGAAATTTATCAAAATTCAAAAAACTTTTTTTTAATAATAAATTTTTTTTATAAATCTTAATTTTATGTTTTCTTAATATTTTTAAACGACTTATTTGAATACTTTTTTTTTTTTTAATTGAAGTAATACCATTTACTAGATAACCCTTTTTTTTTAGATATACAGCAACATTGAAACCAATAAATGAAGTTAAACCAATAATTAATATTTTTTTTTTATCCATCTAAATTATATATTTCATGAATGTTCTGTTCAAATAAAATATAATAGAAATACTTTGATTTATATAAACTTTGAAAACTATAATTATTCTTACTTTTTTTATTAAACTCACTTACTAAAGTTTTTAAAAAGGGTTCTTCTTGATATTCAAAAGATAAATCTTTTTTTGAGTCAATGATATTATACTTAAACTCATTATTATTTTCATTGTCTAATATTTTATTTTGCAATTCATGTCCGTATTTTTTACTTAATAGATTCATACTTTTTCCCATGATTAAAATAAATTCCTGATCCGTTTCTTGTACCTTAGAACACTCAGATACATCAGTAACTTTCATTTGGCAAAATGGTTTTTTAAATTTTCTTTGCCAATAAAATTCTTCAAAATGATCAAAGGCATCCTCTGCTAAATAAAAAACACCTTTTTTTTCTTCATTTTCATTAATATAATTTTTGTTTAAGTTATTAAAAAATTTTCTGTATTGATGGCCTTCAATTAAAGGTGAATTTATCATCAAATAACTAATCAGTGTAAAAAAAAATCCGGTGATCAAAGAGATTTTAAAGATCAATTTATAATATTTTGGAAAAAAACTTTTGAAGCCTATAAAACAATAAATAAATATCATGAAGGAAAAGGGCAAAATATAACTGTATTCAAAGGGGGGCAAATACAAAACAAATATTGTTGATAAAAAAAAATAAATTATAGAATAAATGTTAAATAAATTATTTTCTTTTCTGATAAATTTAAATCCTCTAATCATTAAAAATATTACAAATATACCAAATAAGTAATTTATAATTGAGTTAGTTGTAAATTTTGTTAATAAAAATGGATAAGTAACAACTATAAAAAACTTTTCAAAAATTTTTTGAATATTTTTAATTATATCTGTATTGTCATTTATCTGTATGCTTTGATTAAAATAACTTGCGTGATCATTAAATACTTGTAATAGATACGTATTTTTTATTACCAAATAATAAATAAAAATATTAATTAAACCTATCAAAATTAAAAAAATTGAAAGCTTTTTATTTTTTAGAAATAAAGAAAAAACGAAAAAATTTAGACACAATATTGCGTGATGAAGTCTAAAATATATTCCCACAATAATGAAAAAGGAAAAAACAATCCAATAAAAATTTATTTTTATATTATTTGATCTTGTGTGTCTAAAAAAACTAAAGAAAAAATACAAAAGCAATGGAAAATACAATGATTCGTTAGAAAAATTTCCAAGTTGATTTAAATTATATGGTTGAAAAAAAAAGATTGTAAATAATAAATATTTATCAACCTTGCTTAGAATACTTATTTCTAATTTTAAGAATTCACAAAAAACAAATACCCAAACTAATGAAGTAAAAAAATAAAATATTAAATACCAATACTTTTCAGAAATAAAAAAAATTAAATATTCAAAGAAACTTATACCAATTTGAAGCGTATATACTAAAGTTTCAACAGGTGGGTATATTGCATATTGGCTTATTTCATTATAATGAAAAAGTGATTGAGCTATAGAAAAATAATATGGACCATGAACTAATGGAAGCCAACCACTTTTCGAAGCGCAATAAACTCCTAAAGATATAAATAATATAAAAAATAACAGAAAAATATTTCTAAAATAAGTCATAATGAAATTCTTTTTACAAAATAAATGATGTGTAAATATATAAATCTAAAGAATTCACTCTTTAATTTAAAATTACTTATTTCACCATCATATTTTATATCTACTCTAACATCTTGAGTTTTAGCATTAATTCGTTTTAGTTCGTAGAGCATACTAGTTTCAAAAAAAAAATCATTTCGAATATTTGAAAAATATAAATTTTTCAAAATATTTTTTTTAATACAAATATATCCATTCAATGGATCTGACATTTTTAAATTGCCAATTGTAAATCTTGATACATATGTCAATATTAAGTTACCATAAAATCTTACTTTTGGACTTTTTGAAAAATAATTTGGATCTAAAAACCTATTGCCTTTAGTGTACAATATTTTTTTATCTTTCATTGGATTAATTAAATTTTTATATTCATATGGATTCATTTGATCGTCACCATCAATTTTAATTATATATTCACAATCTTTATTTAATAAATATTTAAAACCTGACTTAACTGCTCCTCCTACTCCTTTATTTTTTTTATGAAATATAACTTTAATCTTATTATTTTTTTCAAAATTGTTCTTTACATACATGCCAGAACTTTCAGGACATTTATCATCTACACAAACTATATAATCAAAACATTTAAGACAAGTTTTAACAACTTTTAAAATTTTGCTTTTAACTTTGTAGCAAGGGATAATAACAGCAATTTTATTTTTTTTTTTCATACAGAGGATAATCATACAAATAGAACAATATGCCTAAAGGAAAAAAATAAAGAAGATTTAACCAATTTGTAAAAAAACTACCTGTAGGAACCAGAGGGAACAAATTCATTATGAACGAACCTATGATGCAAACTTTAGCATTATATATATTTTTATCAATTCTTGTACGGTTTAAATAATTTTTAATCATTAAGTAACAAAAAAATAAAAAAAGAATAAATACTATCAGAAAACTGAATATACCTGACTCCGCTAACAACTGCACATAGGTATTATGTGGATGACTTCCACAACCTATATCAACTTGAAACTCATGACATTTATATCTAAATGATTTTAGTCCATGTCCAAAAAAAGGTTTGTCTAAAAACATTCGTATGCCAACCTCAAAATGTTTAGAATGACCAAGTGAAAATAAATGCTCTGGTATCTTGCAACATTTAATTTTTCTAGAACTATTTGAGGTTTTGGGTATATCCTCAAAAATACCAATACTTATTAAAACTTGATTGAACATACGTTCTTTCATATTTTGATTATTACTTATTATCATTAAAGGTAAAAAAATAATTATTGATATTATTGAAAATTTATAAATTTTTTTCATATTAAAAAAAATTAAAATCAAAGAAGTAAAAATGATTAATAAAAAAAAAGAAGCTCTTTCTCCTGATAAAAATATCAACAAACCATAAATTGGTACAAATAATAAGATTAAAATAATATTTTTATTAGATGATAGAATATAAATACATAAAAATATTGGCAAGATCCTAACTAAATAACTTCCAAGTATCCATTCATCTTTAAAAAAACCGCTTAATCTTAGATTTGAATATGGCCTTTCAAATCCCAATAAATTCACATCAAAGAAATACTGATAATAACCATCAATAATAACCACTAAAAGAGTAATGAATATTATTGGAAAGAAATTTTTGAAAAAGTTTTTATTATTTTTAATTAATAGATATAAGAAAAAAGCAAAAATTAAAAACCTAACATGAAATAGAGATTGTTTTAAAGAAATAATTTTTAAATCCGAGTTTAAAGAACTAAAAATTATTATTATCCAGAAAATAAAATAAAAAAAAATTAATTTTATTTTTAAAAATATCTGTCTCCTTTTTAATTAAACAATAAGCTATAAACAAAATAGATAGGAGAGAAATTATAATATCTGGGATAGCTGGTCCAGCAACCAAAAATAGCGGCAAAAAATAAATTAAATAAGTTATTTTTTTATTAAATATTTTTTCTATCATTATATTTAATTTTGAATACTAAAAATAAAGCCAAAATGAAACCAAATGATACTGATTTGTATGTGGCTGATAAAAATAATGGGTAACTTATTGTGGATAATAATGAAATATTGATAATACTATCTTGTGAATTTAAATATCTAAAATTTTTAAAAATTTTGAGGGATTTTGAAATAATCAAGTAATATAACGAAATAACAAAAATTATACCCATGATACCCAACTTATAAAAATAATATAAAAAGAAATTATGAAAAAAAAGGACATTACTATTATTAATAGGATTTTCTAAAGTCTTTCCAAATCCATTTCCTAATATTATATGAAAAAAACCATAATTATTTGTAAGAAAATAAAATTCATCCTGTCTATTATTAAAAAAATTAATTGATGATTTTTTAATTTTTGGATCATGTAAAATATTTTGATGAGTTAGGTTACTCAACTCACTCGACCACAAGAATATGTGATCAAATATAAAGAGTAAAAAAATAAAACTTAAAAATAAATAAATATTTTTTTTTTCAAAATTTGTAAAAAAATAAAAAAGTGGGTACAAAACTAGAGTAAAAAAACTAAAAAAACTACTTATCAAAAAAAATAAAGAAAATATTAAACCGTTAATAGATTTTTTTCTTATACACAAAAATATTAAAAATATTAAAAATATAGATACAATTGGACCTCTCAAACCATATATATCTGTTACGTAAAGTGGTAAAGTTGATAGAAATGAATATTTTATGACATTTATAAATTTTCTCTTATAGGTATGCTCATAAATTTTTAAAATAAAAAATACTAAAGATAAAGTAATGGTATTTTCTAAGTATAAAAAATAATATTTAGCAACTTGAATTGGATTTCCATGTGGATAATTATTGTATTCTAAAAAAAAATTGTAAAATATTATTACTTTAATTGAAAATATTAGACCACATAATACTAAAACTTTTACTAAATAATTTAAGAATTTTTGATTTAAATTTCTTAAATGAATTATTAAAAAAATAGATAAGATTGAACTCACACTCACCATATCTCTGATTATATTTTGATTTGTATTTTTAAATAAGAAGCCTAAAATAAATCCATAAATCAAAAATATCAAAATTAAAAAAGGGAAAAAATTGATATAAAAAAAATTTTTTACACCTAAATTTCTAGAATCATAAATATAAAGACATCCAATTACGATTGATATCAATAATAAAATATAATGCTTAATATCTAAAACTTTTGGGACATTTGAGGAAAAAAAAGAATAAATTAGAAAAAAAATAGTCAGCAAAATTAATTGATAATCAGTTATTGATAATTTTGACAATATTTTTTTTGTATTTGCTATAAACATAATGAAAATAATAATATGAATTTAACTGTATGCATACCAACCTTTAATGAAGAACTAAATATAAAAAAATGCTTAGATAAGCTTAAATGGGTAAAAAAAATTTATTTACTGGACGGTAACAGCAAAGATAAAACGGTAGAAATTGCAAAAAAATTTAAAAATACCAAAATTATTAAACTTAAGAAAAATATAGACTATACAAAAAAGCTTAACATGTTGCTAAGTTTTAATAAAAACAAGTGGGTATTAGTTCTAGATGCTGATTATGTTTTAACTGATAAATTAATAAATGAAATAAAAAAAATTAACTTTAAAAAATTAGAGAAAGAAAAAATATTTGGTTTAAAAATTAAAATTTATAATAAGATTTTTGGTAAAATTATTGAAGAAAATATCTATCCAAAAAAAATTTTGATTTTTAAAAATAAAAATTGTTTCTATAAAAAAATAGGACACAGTGAAAAACTATTTCTAAATTCAAAAATAATTGAGTTATCAGAATATGTTAATCATGAAAACCTAAATGATATTTTAAATTTTTCTAAATGGAAAAACAATCAGATCAAATATTCAATCAACGAAAGTTATAAAATTTGTAATCTTAGTTTTATAAAATTAAGAATTCAGGATAAAATTAGACGCTTCCCTCCTCTAAATATAATTATATTATTTTTATATTTAATTTTTCTAAAAAAAATTTTTTGGTATGGAAAAGCTGGTTTTTTTTATTTATTTCAGAGAATGTATTACGAAACAATTCTTTCCTTTTCTATTTTTAAAAACTACATTAAGAATTTTAAAACTTAAATTTTTTTTTTGTTTTTAAATTACGATTTGCTACATCTGACAAAACTAATAAAGAACTCTCTTTTTTTGATAAATTTCTAAATTTAAAAATTGTTCTTTTTGGTATATTTATTAAATGACCTGATTTTAGAATTATAGATTTAATTTTATTTTTTTCAAAAATTTGGATTTCAGAAATTCCACTGCTACAAAATAAAATTTTGTTACAGTTGATATGTTGCCTCCAATGTCTAAATATTTTACCTTTTATTTTAACAATATAAATTTCTTTTATTTTAAAATGAATTTTAGAAAAATTAAAAACTTTTATAATTTTACTTTTTAATAAACTAATTTCTTTAACTTTTTTAATTCTCATTCTGATTTAAAACTTATATAATTCTTAATTTGTGATTGAGTAAATTTTAAAATCTGATTTTTATCCTCAAAGTATTTAAAATACCAATCACAAATAAAATAACAAGTTTGATTAAAATTTAATTTACTTTTCCAACCTATTTTTTTATAAATTTTATTAGTATCTAAATTTAACTTTACAGACTCTGTAAAACTAATTCTTTTATTGTACAAAATTTTGGTATTTCCATTCCATATTTTTAAGATTTTTCTTATTAATGTTTCTACACTTGCGTTACTTTTTATGTTTGGACCTATATTAAAACTTTGACCATTTATTAATTTCTTATTCTTTTTCAAATGATATCCAAGAAATAAATATGCAGAAATTGGCTCTAAAACATGCTGCCATGGTCTATTTGCTTTTGGGTTTCTTAATGTAATGTCTTTATTTAATTTAATACTTTTAAATAAGTCAGGAATTATCCTGTCTACAGTCCAATCACCTCCTCCAATAACATTTCCAGCTCTAGTTGATATACATGAAATATTTTTTTTTTTATATAAGAAAGATTTAAAATAATTTTCAAAAAATAGTTCAGCAATTGCTTTAGATCCACTATAAGGATCTATCCCTCCTAATTTATCATTTTCATTGTAATAACCTTTTTTTGAGGGGAAATAACATTTGTCACTTGTTATTATTACCGCATCAATCTTATTTTTTGTAACTCTCAAATATTCTAAGATATTAGCAGTACCTATTGAGTTAGAGTAAAACGTATCCATAGGTTTTTTGAAACTTTTTGAAACTATAGATTGAGCTGCCAAATGAAAAATTATATCTGGCTTTACAGAATCAATTTTTTTTTTTAATTTGTTATAATTTTTTAAATCAAAAAAACTTGTCTTTACTTTTTTATTTAATCTCATTTCAGAGAACATTGAAGGATTGGAAGGTATATCTTTTGATATACCATAAACTTTTGCATTAAGCATTGTTAACCAAAGTGATAACCAAGAACCTTTGAAACCAGTATTCCCAGTAATTAAAATTTTTTTATTTTTATAATAATTTAAATATTTAAAATTTAACTTTGCCATTTCTTATATCTTTCTCTAATTTAATCTTATCTCTTGGAGTATCCATACATTGCCAATACCCATAATGCTTATAGTAAGATAATCCCTTCTTTTTAACAATTTTAGGCAAAGTATCCTTCTCAAAATTTTCATCTTTATTTAAAAATTTAAGAATTTCACTATTAATCACAAAGAAGCCACCATTAATCCAACTTGTATCTTTAGACGGTTTTTCTGTAAAATTTTTAACAACATTATTTCTTTTATCAAATTTTATTTCACCAAATCTCGGAGGTGATTTAACTGCAGTAACTTGTGCATAAAAATTTTTTTTATTAAATTGATTAAAAGCTTTTCTTAAATTTACGTTTGAAATTCCATCACCATATGTGAGAAAAAAAAAATCTTTTTTTAATAACAATGGCTTTAATTTCTTAATTCTTCCTCCCGTTTGAGTCTTTAATCCGGTATTTACGACTTTAACAAAATAACTTTTATTATTTTTGGAGATTTTAAATTTATCGTAAATTTTATTATTTATATTTATAGAGGTATTTTTATCAAAAAAAATATGCTTATCTCTTAAAGATGAAAAATAATTTATAATTTTATTATATTTATACCCACCAGCTATTATAAATTCATTAATATTATATTTTCTATAATGTGAAATAATAAAAGAAAGAATTGGTTTATTGTTTAACAAAATTAATGGCTTGGGTTTTGTTATTGTTTCATTGGATATTCTAGTCCCAAGTCCACCAGCTAAAATTAATGCAATCATGTTTGTTAAATTTTATATATATCAATATAAATATTTATTATATTTTAAAAATGAATTATTTAATATTATCTCAATTATTTATTTGTATTCTATTTTTAAAATTTTATAGGTTTTTGCCAGTTTTGAAGAGAGAAAATGACAAAAAAATCTATTCAGCAGGTTACTTTTTTGCAATATCTCTAATTGTTTATTTTATACTTTCAGAAGTATCTCTAGAAGAAAAAATTTTATTTGTAATTTTTCCCTTAGCGGCATTTTGTTTAGGTGCTTTAGATGATTTCAAAAATATTAATCCGTGGTTAAGATTATTAACTTTATCATTAATTGCAGTTTTATTAATTTTATATAATGACAATTTTAATTTAAGCTTTTTAAGTTTTAGCTCGAATATATATAAATTAGATTATCCATTTGATGTATTTTTTACTTGTCTTTGTTTTTTGCTTTTAATTAATGCAATGAATTTTGTAGATGGAGTGAACTGCTTAGCTGGAATTGTTTTTCTTTTTTTCTTTTCTTATATTGGGATAAGAATTGGAATACAAATTGAACTAATATCAATTGTTATACTTTCAATAATTTTTTTCTTAATTTTAAATTCAAAAAATTTATGTTATTTGGGTGATGGAGGTATTTATTTATTATCTTTTTTAATTTCACAATTAATTATTTTATCTTTTAAAGAAAACTATCAATCATTCCAAGCAGAAGAAATTTTATTGCTTCTTTATTTGCCTGGATTTGATTTGTTCAGATTATTCTTGGATAGAATTTTCAAAAAAAAAAATCCTTTTAAAGGTGATCAAACACATTTACATCATTATTTGAAAAATAAAATTGGTTTAAGGAATTCCATTATTATTTATATGATTTGTCTGATGACCCCACTTTTTTTATACCATTTTTTTTCAATCAACAATTTTATTTGCATTTTGATATCTATAATAATCTACACTTCAATATTTAATTATGCAAAAAATTAGTACAGTTTGCTCTTCATACAAAAGTGGTGATAAAATTAATATTTTAATTAAAAGTTTCAACAATCAAGAATATGAGTCTAAAGAATTAATAATTGTTGAAGGATCTGAAACTGACTTAAATTATAAATTATTGAATAAAAAAACCAACAATAATAAAAATATTAAAGTTTTTTACCTACCAAATTCTTCTATATATGAATGTTTAAACTTTGGTATTAAAAAAAGTTCTGGAGACATTATTAATATAATGGGAGATGATGATAAATACATAAATGATAAATTATTTGAAAATATATCAAATAGATTTTCATTTGCAGTTGACTATGTTTATGGAGATACTATTTATGAAAATAGAGGTAAAAAAGTTAGATACTACAAATCTTATAGTTTAATGGATAAGCTTTTAAATCTTGGTTATATGCCTTCTCATACCTCGTTATTTTTAAAAAAAAAAATTTATGATCATTTGGATTACTATAATGTAAATTTTCATATTGCATCTGACTTTGATTTTTTTTTTAGACTCTTTTATTACAGTAAGAATTATATTTACTTAGATGAGGTAATTACAGTAATGTCTATGGGTGGAACTAGTAATAAATCTTTAAAAAATATTTTATTTTCTAACATTGAAGCTTTCAAAATATTAAAAAAAAACAATCATAATTTTGTTTTATTAAGATTACTTTTTAAGCTATTTTTTAAATTCTATTTACTTTTAAGATATAAGTTTTCAAATAAATAACTATGAATGATAAAAATAAATACTGCTGGTCACATAATCATGCCGATAATTCATTCTTATATTTATTTAAATCTTTAAATAAAATTTTAAAAAAAGAAGTAAAATATAGAGATATACTATTAGATATAGGGTGTGGAAATGGATATCTTACTAAAAAATTATCAAAAAACTTCGATAAAACTATTGCTATCGATACCTCAGAAAGTGCTATCGAACAAGCAAAGAAAGATTACTCTGGAAGTGTAAATTTTACTTTAAGTGATTTAAATAATTTAGATATTAAAGATAAATTAAATTGTATAACTTTAATTGAAGTAATGGAGCATTTATACTCCCCTGATAGCTTGCTTAAAAATATAAATAAATTTTGTGATAATAATACTAAGGTAATTATTTCTACACCCTTTCATGGATTTATTAAAAATTTACTAATTATGTTTAGTGGTAAATTTGATAATCACTTTTCACCACTTTGGGAACACGGGCATATTAAATTTTTTACAAAAAAAACACTTATGGAAATTTGTGTAAGAAATAATTTTAAAATTGAAAATATATATTACTCAGGTAGGTTTTATCCAATATCAAAATCAATGATTTTTGTCTTATCAAAATCATCTAAAAAATTGTAAAAATGAACTTTTTATTAAATTTTTTGATAAGCATCGAAAACCTCTTATTGTATAAAAAGATTTAAAAAACTCTTCTAATAAAATTTTCCTTAATTCTTTGCTATCGATTAAATTTTTATTACTTGTCTCTAAATATAGAAAATTTTTCTGGTCCTCGTTTATTTTATGATTATTACCATAAAATAATTTTGTAATTTGTCTTCCATATTCATAATCTGTAACTTTATAATGTTTGGGTTTATTTTTATCATTTGAGTGATTAAAATATAAGGGTTCCTCTCCAACCAAAGAGAATGGTATATCTAGATCTAATGAATAAAGAATATAGGTCCCTAATTTATTAGACATGGTAAATTCATAGTTGTTAATTATATCATAAAAATTTTTTACAAAATTATTATCAAATATTTTTCCTGCAGTATAAACTTTGTATCCCATTTCTTCATATATATTTTTATCTTTTATATCTGTCCAATGAAGACATATATCAACTGGTTTATAAAAATTATCTAATTTAGATATCATTCTATCAATATCTTGAGGCCTAATGTTTTGGCTTATTTTATCTGTTGAATGTGATGTAAAAAAAAGAGCTTTTTTATTTGTATTTTTTTTAATATTATTTTTATTTTTGTAAAAAATAAAAGGAGCCCCAGTCAAAATTGGTTTTTTAGAAGTTTTATTTTTTATATTTTTATAAATTCTCTCCCCCCAGCAAAGATAAGTGTTTGAGAGATGATTTAATGTGCTATTCCGACTTGGTATTTCTTCAAAGGATAAACCATGATCATAACAGGGTAAAAAAGGTACGCTCGAGGACAAGCCACAATATTCTAAAAAAATTTTTTCATATCCATATCCAGATTTCATATTTTAATTCATATTTAGAGTTAATCTTGCATCATTAAAACGTTTTTGATCATGCGATATTACAATTACTGTCTTTTTCTTTGTTAAAGAATTAATAAGTTTTTCAATCAATTCAGCATTTTCAAAATCTAAATTACTTGTGGGCTCATCAAAAATAATTATATCTGAATCATTATATAATGCCCTAGCAATTGCTATACGTTGTATCTCTCCTCCAGATAGATTTTTTCCATTTTCTTCAATAATACTTAAAGGTGAAAATCTACTTTCTCCAAGATTTAGATTATTTAATATATCTTTTAATTTAATTTTATCAGTAGGTGAACCAAATGTTATATTGTTCTCAACAGTATCATTAAATAAAAAAACACTTTGTGAAACTAACCCAATTTTTTTTATCCAATCCTCGCTGTAACCTTTCATCTGAGTGCCATCTACTAATATTTCACCTTCATTTGGTTCAAAAAAACCAATTATTAAATTAGTTAAAGTAGACTTACCTGAACCACTTTTTCCAGTAATTTTGATCAAATCTCCTTTTTTGATCTCAAAATTAATTTTATTGATTATAGAGTTTTTCTGATTTTCGTATTTAAAAGTTACATTTTTAAAGACAATATTTCTTAAAAATTCATACTTTTTATTATTTGTTGTAGTTTCTATATTTCTACTAATTTCATCTGACAGAACATTTAGATTTGCAACACCGAATCTTAACGAATTCAGACTTGAATTTATTCTACTTATCAAAGGTATAAATCTTATTATTGCAGCTAGAAATAAAATTGAAGTTTCAATATCAAAATTATTAAGACTATTTTTTGAATTTAATACAAATATTAGCATTAACATTACAAAAATTAAAACAAATGACTCGATTATTACTCTTGGCAAGTTGCTTAAAAATAATTTTTTGCCCCCATATCTATAATTTTCATAATTATGAAAACTAAAAAGTTTAAAAAAATGTTCTTCTCTTTGATAAATTTTAATTTCTCTTATTGATTTTAACAAATTTTGCAAATGTCTTAATCTTGTCTCTTCATAATACATTCTTTTTGATCCAATTCTTATGAATATGTTTCTAAAAAAAAAGAAGATTGTTAGTATTAAAAGAGAAAAAATTATTAAAATTAATAACTTAAAAGGATCTATGATTAATAAAAAAATTAAAATACCTGTAAGTACTAAAAAATCATTTATAAGTACAAAAGAAGACCTAATGTTTGTCTCAATAAATTCATTTACTTCTGTGTAAACATTTCTAATCATCACTGAACTTGAATTATATATATGATAAGCGATCGATGAATTTAAATATTTTCTTACCAACTTATTACCAATTATTGATCCAATTATGTAAATATGTTTTGATTGGTAATAGTGTCCAAATACAAAGAAAAAAACTTTAATTACATAAACTGATACAATAAATAAGATAATTATTATTATTTTTTCATAATCTGTAAAATAAAAAAAACTCTCTGGTATTATTTTTATTTTAGATAAAATATCTGAATTTCCTGTAATAACACTAAAAAGAGGAACAAGAAGTGCAATATTAAATACCTCTAAAAATGTATTTACTAAATTTAATAAAAATACATTAAAAAAAATAATTTTTCTAATATCTTTGTAAATAATTTTTAACTTAGAAAAGTAGCTCATTAATTTTGAATTAAATTTATATTAAATTTTTGTTCATTAAAAAAATTAATTTTGTTAAGACCTTGATTTTGCTTAAGTATAATTTTTTTTTTAAATGATTTATAATTTTCAAGTAAATAAATAAATCTTTTTAATTGTAAAAAATTTTCACAAGAATTTGCTAAATTAAAATATTTAAAAATGCTAAACATTTTTCCGTCAATTAAATATTCATATGTATTATTTTTAAAATTTCTGGTATGATATTTATAGTATTCAATAACTATTTTTTTTTGAAAAACGCCCTCTAAACAAACACCACTTTTAGAAGTTAAAATCATAATTTGACAGTATTTTAGTGCTGAAGATATACTTAATTCTGATTTCCTTATTGATATTTTATTTGAAAATTTTTTATAAATTGAAAAATTTATATTATTTCTAGGATGATCTTTTATTAGAATATTATAATCAAAATTATCTGCAATTTTAATTACTTCTTTTATTTTTTTATCGATTTCATTAAATCCAAGATAAGAAACTTTTCCTATTACTAATAAAATATTTTTTTTATGATTGTTAATTGTATTATTGCTGGTAATTTTTGAATGCATAAAATTTATCCACTTTTTTGTTAATCTGGGGTAACCAAGAACTTTTAGCTTAATATTTTTAGGACTGAATTGTTTAAAATGGTTAAGTTCATCTTGATTGCATGCAAAAAGAGTTGTGTTTTTTGGAAATTTTTCCAATAAGAATTTTCTTCTTCTAAAGTCTCTAGTAAATACTTTTTTTTTAACGTTTCTAAATTTATTAAGATGATTTCCTCTTAAACTAATAGCATGAGGAAATAAATAAAATTTTTTATTTTTATATTTTTTTATCCATAAATAATTATCAGTATCAAAATCCGCAAATAATAAGAAATCTAAATCAATTTCATTTTTTTCCAAATATTTTAAATGATTTTCAGAATTA
>MDSV01228879.1_pt1 | contig 26653 bp, 28 predicted proteins | sample 810851 | NCBI WGS metagenome assembly MDSV01 (sample SAMN05326640, study PRJNA326480) | marine metagenome | isolation source: seawater | place: Atlantic Ocean: North East | collected 2012
AGCTAAAGATCCTGTCAGTCAAGGTCACAAACATGGCCCTGGCTGTGGTTGTCACGAACACAGTCATGATCCGGTTAAGCCGCAGGCAGCCAAAGACCCTGTCAGTCAAGGTCACAAACATGGCCCTGGCTGTGGTCACCATGACCATCATCATACACATAAACACGACCATGCTAATAAACATGACCATGTTCATGTACCTGGTTCAGGGTGCTGTGGTTCTGATGCCAAAGCAACGGAGCTAGGGCGCCAAGCAGTAATAAGTATGGCAGGATAAAGAAAAGTAAACAGATATGACACATCGTTCTTCAGATATTGTGGTGCTTGTGGAGTCGACCGATGGTGGGCGTCCGGCATGGTGGTATGTTAAATGCAATAACCGGATTGCGGCAGAAAAACTTAAAGGCGTATGCCGTCTAAAGAGGCTTGAGACAATTCAATTGACGGATTATGGCACTATTATTCAATCAGGCTGGGGTATACAACCTCCTGCCGATGTAGTGCAACATATGCAAGAACAATTTGGTTAATAAGGATATTACATTATGTCTATACTTATAGGGTTACCAGCTCCTGAATTTCATTCTCCTGCCCTTATGCCGGATGGGAGTATCGATTATGATTTTTCATTAAGTTCTTACCGTAAGCAAGATAAGTGTGTGGTGTTTTTCTATGCAATGAATTTTGCACAAGTAGACCCCACTGAACTTATAGCACTTCACAGGGCATATAAGGCATTTGAAGAACGTGGTGTTAAAATTATTGCCATTAGTACAGATACATTTATGTCGCATAAGATGTGGCAAAAAATCCCTGCGGGTAAGGGAGGTGTTGGTAGGCTTCCTTTTCCAATGGTATCAGATTATACAAAGTCAGTTGCCAAAGGATATGATGTTATCATGAACGATACATTTGCGATGCGTGCGACATTTATTCTCGATCATGATGGCTATGTTCGTCACCAGTCAATAAATGATTTTTCGTTAGGTCGTAATATTCATGAAATTATTCGGATTATTGATGCGATGGATTTCCATTTGCAAACGGAACAATTATGTCCCGCTAATTGGCAGGTGCAATCAGCAGGTATCGCTATTGAAGATGAATTTGCGAGAGAATATTTTAGTGCGATGGTACCCTCTTCTTAATCACCATGTAAACGGCACCGTCGCCACCATGTTTAACAGAAGCCAGATGTACAGAAACTAATAAAGGCCGGATGAGTTCGTGGTTAATCCAGTTGGGTAATTCTTGTTTGAGGGTGCCCTCTTCTTTTTTTCCTTTGCCAGTAATTACAAGCACAATACGATTTCCTTGTGCTGAAGCATTCATCAGAAATTGACTCAGGGCTTGAAATGCTTGCTCAATTGTTTTGCCATGCAGATCAAGTGTAGCATCGATTGTGAGTTCACCACTTTTTAAGTTTTGTGCTGTTTTCCGGTTAAGGTTGGCTAAGTTATTAATGATAAGCTCTGGTTGATGAGAAGAGTAAGTAATGTTGTGGTATGGGGTAGCGGGAGTCGCAATTTCAATCGGAGCTATGGGGGCGGTGCTGCTGTCGTGCTTATGGCGACCTTTTAAAGGAGTGACGCCATCTGTGAATTGCTGCCAGTCATGATGATCATCGGTCATGGCAGGAGGGCTAGATGGGTTGTGGAATGGTTAGGTAATAGCACATAATATTCACCAACAGAATTTTGTGTGCCAGCATAGCTTTCTGCCATATCGCCATTACCAAAAAAGATATCCCCACGTACGGCCCCTCTTATTGCACCGCCAGTATCTTGCGCAATCATTAAATGTTGGAATGGTTTTTCTGGGTAGCCATGACCACCGTTGAGTGTGGTATTTAGCCAAATAGGAATGCCGTAAGGAATAAGATGCTTGTCTACAGCTAGGGATCTCATGGGAGTAAGCTCAACCCCCTGAGCACCAATAGGACCGCTTGTATGATTATCTTTAAAAAAGATGTAAGAAGCATTTTCTTCCATAATGCGTTCGGATTGATGAGGGTGATTAAAGAGCCATTTTTTGATGCTTTGAGCAGTAACCTCTTGGCGTGTCAACCAGCCTTGTTCAATCATATATTTTCCTAAAGAAGTATAGGCATGATTATTCTTGCCATCATAACCTACCCGCATATGGGTGCCGTCATCAAGCCAAATAAGGCCAGACCCTTGGATGTGTAAGAAAAAAGACTTAACAGGATCATTGACCCACACTAGCTCGAGATCTTGGTTATCAAGTTTTCCTTGGTTGATTTGGGATCGGCTAAAGAATGCTTCTTTTGGGTCCAGTTGAGGTGGCTTCTTGTATAAAGGGTTCTGGAATGCTGAGTGCCGTGTTCGGCTGCCATAAAGTCCTGGTTCATAATAGCCTGTGAAAAGTCCTTGGCTACTATTGGATATATCTGAGCTTACCTTGTGGGGTGTAAAATGTTCTTCAAAAAACATGGTCGGATTAATGTGCCCAATATTCTTTCCTATTGTACACACGTTTTCCCAATCTCCGTATGAGCCTCCAAGGCCAGTTTTATGAACGTTTCTTGATGAAGGCAAGGTGAGCATACGTTCACAAGAATTTAGAAATACTTCCAGAGCTTGGCCGTGGTCATCATGTAGCCAGCCAGGAAGTTCTTGATAGCTGATGGAGTTAAGAACAAGTTTTTCTTTTGGATCATGCAAAGTGCTGCAGGATGTTAACAACAAGGTTGTTAGCATACTTAGAAATAAACCGATGCGTGGCATAAGATACATTCTAACCACCAAATTTATTGGTTACAAATTATGTTGCAGCCCTAGTTTCTACGAGCACCCAATTAGGGTTTGATGAAGATAAAGAACGTTTAAACGTCCATTCTTCCGATATTCTGTCAATTTGCGAAGGATTGCCTTGAATAATTTTTCCTGTGGCGTCTTTAATCAGATTAACTTGATCTGTTACAAAGCCCACTACAATTTTGGCAACACGCTTATCTAAGATAATATTTTTGATCTCTGTTGAGACCATTGCAATTAAGGTAGTGTCATGCTCTTCTTTTTTTGCAGCACGAGCATCAATCTCTGCCTCAAGTTGTGCGTAAATTTCTGTGCTCACCAGTGGCTTTAAGGTGTCTTTCTCGCCATTGGCAAATGCGTGAAGAATTGTTTCAAAAGCTCCCTGTGCACCTTCAATAAAGCCTTCATCTGTAAAGTTGCGGTCAGATGTTTGAATTTTTTCTATGGCATTAAATAGGGTCAGACCATATTGTTCAATTTTAGACTCACGTTCTTTTTCAAGGCGTTCGATTTCTTCTTTACTATTTTCTTTTGGCGTAACATCGACCATGTCAGATGGTTGTTGAGCGTGAGGTTGTCTAGTTGCAATATCTGTCGGAGAATCAAAGTTAGTATCGCCTAAACTACGGTATAGTTTGACGATAAAAAAGGCTGTAATAAGTGCAAAAATAATAATGCCGGTCATAAAAGATTGCTCCAATAAAATGACGCTTGTTCCCATTATACCAAATTAACCTGGATTTTTCTAAAGAAATAGGCTAGTTAGGGCCGTGGAATTTATCCCTCAAGGGTTAATATAGATAACGAATTGGAAATTACAAGTTATGACCAAGAAAACAGATAAAAAAGACGTACCTGCTAATGACCAGTCAGAAGTGAATGAAAATCACAGTGTTATGGTAAATGTACAATATATTAAAGATTTTTCTTTTGAAAATCCTGGTGCTCCAGAGAGTTTGCTTCCTAGTAAAGAAGCGCCAAAAATTAATGTTGGTGTTGATGTTGGTGTCAAAAAACTTGAGGATAAAACCTATGAGGTAACGTTAATTACCAGTGCCGAGGCAACACGTGGTGATGATAAGCTATTTATGGCAGAATTATCGTACGCCGGTGTTTTCACACTTAATATTCCTGAAAAAGACAAAGAACCAGCGTTGATGGTTTATTGTCCAGGGTTGTTGTTCCCTTATGCACGCCAAATTATTTCTGAAGTAACGCGTCAGGGTAACTTTCCTCCGCTTCTTATTGATCCAATTGATTTTGGCTCACTTTACGTGCAGTATAAGCAGCGTCAAGCTGCCGAAGGGGCCGAAAAAAAGGAAGATAAATAATTTTAGTCAGGATTTACGTTACCTGTCTTAAAAATACCGCAGTTCATCCTTGCAATTTTATACATATAAGTTAAAATTACAAGGATGATAGAGAGAAGCATACAAACTCAGGTAGAAAAAGCACTGCAGCGACAGCCTGCAGTGGGCATTGTTGGACCACGTCAAGTTGGTAAAACAACTCTTGCCTTTGATATAGCTAAAACATGTTCGAGTGTTTATTTGGATCTTGAATCTTATAGAGATCGAGAAAAATTAAGTGATCCTATTCTCTTTTTTGAGCAGCATGAAGACCAATTAATTATATTGGACGAAATTCATCGTATGCCAGAAATATTCCAAACTCTTCGAGGTGTTATTGATGGCTTGCGTAGAAAAGGAAAGCCTAGTGGCCATTTTCTGATATTGGGATCTGCTTCAGTTGATCTATTGCAACAATCTGGTGAAACTCTTGCTGGAAGAATTGCTTACGTGGATATGGGGCCTATTAGTGCTTTAGAAATTGCTGAAGATCAGTTTATGCAATTATGGATTCGTGGCGGGTTTCCACAAAGCTTTCTTGCTGCTGATGACCATATTAGTATGGCTATCCGTAAAGACTTAATTCGTACATATCTTACAAGAGAAATAAGTCAATATGGTGTGAGGTCTCCTGCTGAGACTTTAGAAAGACTATGGATGATGTTGGCGCATAATCAGGGAAATCTTCTAAATAGTTCGTCTTTAGCTAAAGGGCTGTCAATTGCATCTAAGACTGTTAATAGTTATATTGATTTACTGGTAGACTTGCTGTTGGTTAGAAAATTAAAGCCTTATCATAGTAATTTTGGCAAGCGAATTGTTAAATCTCCTAAAGTTTATATTCGTGATTCTGGTATTTTGCATGCTTTATTATCTTTAAATTCTTTTGAACAACTTGCAGGTCATCCTGTCTTGGGTCAAAGTTGGGAAGCTTTTGTTATAGAAAATATTTTAGCAGTATCTCCGTATGGTACAAAGGGGTATTTTTATCGCTGCTCTGGCGGTGCAGAAGTAGATTTGGTTCTAGAATTACCGGATGGACAGGTTTGGTCTATAGAAACCAAATATGGTCTTAAGAGCAGGCCTAATAAAGGGTTCTACTTTGGGATTGAAGATATAAAGTCATCTAAGAATTTTGTTATTAATTCATCTACAGACAATTACCGTTTATCTACAGACGTTACTCTCATGGGGTTGGTTCCTTTTATAAACATGCTTTCATCCTTGCAATTTTAACTTATATGTACAAAATTACAAGGATGAGTGTTGTTTAAGAGCTTATTTTGCGCATAAATTCAGTATGAGCTGCAATCTCTTCTGATGTAGGTGGAAAATGTCTAGGTTGATGGTGTTTTCCGGGCGCAGAAGCATCGTGTTCGACCGTTTGTTGGGTGTGGGCCTTAGTTGATCCTAAGTTTAGACTATTTTGATAGCCGCCTGTAAGGTGAATATAAACTTCGGCTAGCAGTTGTGCATCGAGCAATGCACCATGTTTTTCCTCTTTACGCTGTTCAAGACTAATATCAAAACGCCCACAAAGAGCATCTAGTGAGGCTTTCGCTCCGGGATATTTTTTGCGAGCCATTTGCAGAGTATCAATGGCCTGCTCATTAAAGAACATGGGCTTGCTTAGTTCTTTGAGCTGGTAATTAATAAATCCCATATCAAATGCAGCGTTGTGAATGACCAATTTATCAAATTTTACAAACTCTAAGAATTCATCCACTACATCATCAAAAATGGGTTTGTTGGACAAAAACTCTGTACTGAGTCCATGTACTTTTTCTGCTGCTTTGGGCACGTCCCTTTGAGGGTTAACATAGGCATGAAAAGAGTTTCCTGTTACACGTTTGTCGATGAGTTCTACACATCCAATTTCAACAATTTTATGGCCAGACCGTGGGTCCAGACCTGTGGTTTCCAAGTCAAAGGTAATTTCACGCATGATTTGTTTTAATCGTATTAAGAATAGTATCTAATTGTCGTTCAACTTCTTCGATTGCCATGGTAGTGTCAATGGTAAAGTCAGCATAGGCTTTCTTTTCTTCTTGAGGCATTTGGCGATTATTTATGAGATTGAACATTTGTCCAGTCATATTAGGGCGTTCAAGGGCGCGTTTCATTTGAGTCTGTGGGTCCGTATAGGTCACAATGACATAATCGAATAAATGTGCTAAATCTTTTTCATATAAAAGCGGAATATCCAATGCTACTATTTCAGCGTGATTCGCTTTTGCAGATTCTAAGAATGCATTGCGTGCTTCGGTGATGGGGGGGTGTAAAATGGACTCCAGAAGTTTTAATTTGTCTTCATGAGCAAATACTGCGGTTGCAAGGGCATGCCGGTCAATAGTACCAAAATGATGAAGCACTTGCTTGGTGATCACATCATTATTGTACAGTTCATGTCGGGCTTGATGATCAGCGTCAAATACTTCAATACCCTTTTTCTTTAGCATTGCACTGATGGTGCTTTTTCCAGTTGCAATTGAGCCTGTGATGCCAAGAGTGATCATAGATGGTCAGTGTAGTTTTGTTAATTAGGTGGTTAGGGTTTTTATATGAATAAGTATAGGTGTATCACATGAACTGTATCCGCAAAAGTATTAATCAATAAGGACCTAAAATCGTTAAGTCTTTCTCCATGGTTGGAGTTTAATAATAACCGAGTCCTAGTTTTGCTTGACGAAATACTTGTGCTGCACTGGGTTTTCTTAGTGGTGTGTGAGGTAAAACAGGTTCAGTTGAGCTATAACGGTATCGTGTTTTTGTTAGTCGGTTTCCTTTGCGTGATCGGTTATTTGTAGAGGGAAATACCGGTGCGCCAATAAGAAAGCTCTGTGGTAATATGCTATGTAATGATGGTGGCATTGTGGTTGCAGGGTTTTGCGGAGGACGCATTGTCTCAGGATTGAGCTTACCATCAATAGATGGATTGGCGGTTGTGGTTTGTCTTAAATTGTGCCCCAAGTTAATTTTCTGTTGTTGTTTTGCCAATAATTGTGGTGTTAGTTTTTCACGGGTTGTTGGCAGTTCTTGAGTTCCAGAGTGTGACTCTTTATGGTCAACATCAGTGTTTTGAAAGGGTGGTACGTCGTTTGCTGTAACCGGTTGTTGGCTTAAAGGCTGGTGTTTAGTGGAGCGTGTAGAGGTAGCAAGTTCTTTTGTAGAAGGTTGGACGTGATTAATAGGATTGTGCTTGTGTGGCAAGTAGCTGGTTAGTTGTTGCTGTGCTAATTGTTCAATCTGGCTTGCATTGTTTTTGATTGCTTGTTTGATCGCAGATTTGAGTTGGTTCAGATCTGCGTGTTGTTTGACATAGTGTTTTTTAATTTTTTCGAGTGTTTGGATGATGATATTAATGGTTACAATTTGCATCATTAGTTTTTGAGTACGTTTACCCGATAATTTTATTTCTAAAGCCTTGCTATATCCCCTTAGCCGATAAATGGAAGTCTCTAGGCCATTCTCGTCATTAATGTCATCTACGAGGTCGTCTGCTCCCATGTCTTCATCCACAAGGAGGTGCTTATCATAAGAGCCATGCTTGTGGGACTGGTCGTTATCCTGGTGTAGACGTGGGGATTTTGAAATAGGCGTAGCCATTGTATTCATAGCTTCTAAAAATGAATCTAGAATAATTGCTTGAAAGATTGCGTTATGATCAAAATGGCCATCTTTGTGGTCTTGCTTTACTCTTTTAACAAAAAGTCTACTTAAGGTAGTTGTTAGGCGCTTTAGAAGGTTATTGGAAGTTTTTCTTGGTAGTGGTGCGGTCATGTGGCTAAACAAAGCAATATTACGATCAAACAAAAGGTTATTATCACAAATATGCTAGCATTGCACTATTTAGATGGTTAAGAAAGTGGTGCGTGATATCTTTTGGTGCTACTAGCACATAAAGAATGTCCGTATTTCGATTTAAAAGCAGTATAAGTGTAAGTAGCGATTGCCTTGTGGCACCTAAACACAATACCGTTTTAATGGGTATATGAATAGCTTAATACAAAAATTATTCCACAAAGGCACTTGCATTGTTATATCCATTTGTGTATAGCAATAAATACTACCTACTATAGGTTGTAATCAAAAGTTGAATTTCAAAAATATTTTGTAACTTATTTAACATCAAAAAGGGAGGGTGATGATATGAACTACAACCATATCACCATTACGGGAGTGAGTGTTCTTTTAACTATCTCGGCTATAATAATTTTGGCATTATTTCCTGATATTGGCTTGGCGGGTACAGGTGGAACAGAATTTAAAGCTGCAGAATCTCGGGTTTCTGAAATTATTGGCGGAACAGGTGGTAAGTTAGTAGCTGCTTTGTCCTTGGGCTTTGCCATGCTAGGAAGTATCTTAAAGTTTAACCCATATGCAGTAGCCTCTGCAATTGGTGTTGGCATGATGTCATCAATGGGTGTTGCCGTTGTGCAGACAGGCATTACTGCTGTTATATAACCATTAACCAAAGTTTTAAAGGGGGAATGGTAATGAGCAGTGATTCTCAGATGTATTATATTCCTAAAAGGTTGGACGAGCCTGAGCGTTTTTTGTTTCTTTCGACGGATGAGATGATGGTGATGTTGGTGCCTTTTATCGTCCTATATTTTTTCTTGGACTTATTTCTAATAGGGTTTATTGCCAGCCTATTGTCGTTATATTGTTGGAAACGTTTTAAAGGCTCTGAGCAGGCTAATCTTCATATCTATTCTATGTATTGGTTTTATCCTGCAGGGGTTATGAATTTAAAAGCTACTCCGCCCTCTTATATTCGAACATATTACGGATAGGGATGGTGTTATGGAGTTAAGCAGTTTAAATGTGGAGTTATCCCGTCTTATTAAGCAGCGCAATGTTACGATATTGCTTAATATGGCGTTGATACTAGTGATTATTGTATTGTCATTGGTGTTGTTGTTTAAAGATACGATTGTGGTGGTTACACCAAGTGTGATTGCAAAAGAATACCGGATTACCGATAAGAATATTTCCAAAAGTTATTTAGAAGATATGAGTAGAGACGTTGTGACTACTTTATTCAATCTTACTCCCAAAAATGTTTCATACATGACTGACACCGTACTTAAGTTGGTACATCCGTCAGCCTATGGTCAAGTAAGTAAAGAGTTGTACAAACTACAACATGACGTAATTACCCGCAAGGTTAGTACCGTCTTTTACCCCAGTTCAATGGTGGTTGATGAAAACAACTTGCTTGTGCGCATTCAAGGCGATTTTTACACGTTTATTGGTAGTTCGCTTACGGCACATAAAAAGCGTTTATTTGAGATTCATTATGACTATACGGGCGCAAAATTAACCATAGGAGGATTTAGTGAGATTGTTGAGGATTAAGCTTTTATTGGGAATCTTGTGTTGTGTGGCGCAATTTGCTTTTGCAACACAAATTAAAATTGTTTCCAGCAACGCTGAGGTAACAGGCACCATTTCGGCTCAGGATATTAGTCGTATTTCGTTGGTGGGCGACCGTATTATGTCAGTGAAGGCAAACAAAGGGAAATTTGAATTTATAAATGACCAAACCAGTGGTGATGTTTATGTAAGAACGTTGCCGGAGAATCAAGGGCAACCTCTCAATGCCTTCATTATTAGTGAAAAAGGTTACACCTATAAATTATTACTTGTGCCAACAGATGTGCCTTCAGAGCAATTATTTATTAACAATCCGGCTATTGTGAGTCAGCAATCGTTCAAAGATGATAACGAGCCCCTTGCCTATAAACAAGAGCTCGTTACGCTGATCAAGTTAATGGGTCAAGGGCAAGTCGTTCCTGAATATAGCGTTAGTCATGTTTCAATGATCAAGGATGCGCCAGCTGACCATCTTCTTTTTATATTAAAGGTGCGTTATCAGGGGACAAAATATACGGCAGGGATTTATGAAGTGACGAATGAAAGTGATACACCGGTTCATCTTTCAGAGCCAATGTTTGCTGATGAGCACGTACGTGCAATAAAGTTAGATCATGATGTGCTTGAGCCAGGGGCAAGTACAACTATTTATATCGTTGGGGATAGGTCATGAATAAGGGGATTGTGACATCATTTAAAGATTGGTCTGACCCTAGTAAAGCAAGGTTTAGACAGCAGCTTGTTTTCATGATTTCATTGGTGCTGTTTTTTCTTTTGGTATCAACCATGTTTTTTGCAACGGGATCTTCGCAAGAAGAAATTCCCTTTAGCTTGGATGAACCAAAGGGAAAAATAACCATTGCAGATGTAACCGACGGAGCTACTGCTCAAGATAGATGGCTACAGATGGCTGAGTCAAAGTTGCAAAATATTGATAAAGTGAGTCAGCAACTTGAGGCTGTTATCCAAGATAATCAACAATTGAAAGAAGAATTACGTCAGCTTCAGGCAAACTCAGAAGAGGTACTGGATCACAAAGTTATTGTGGATGGTTATTATCAACAAATTGAAATGTTGCATGATCGTATTGATGAATTGGGAAGGCAACAGCATAAACAAAATGATACGTATCCGTCGTCTATATTGCCAAAGAAAATTGATGACTCAGGACCATTTACACCTGCCCAGAGCGCCACATATCCTTTTGATGGTGGAATACAAGATGTGACATTTACCTTACAAGGGGGGCGAGAGAATTTTCATTACTATAACACAAACGAATTCTTACCGGCGGGTAGTTATGTGTCGGCGGTTGTTATTTCTGGGGTAGATGCGTCGGTTGGCATTTCTTCTCAAACCGATCCCAGGCCTATTTTGTTTCGAATTAATGGTAATGCGTTTAGTGCTTTGCATGAGAATGATGAATTGGAAATAGACATCAAGGGGTGTGTTGTTACGGGAGCTGCATCAGGAGATCTTTCTAGCGAGAAAGTGTTTGTCCGATTATTAAAAATGACCTGCGCCAACGATAAAGGTTCGGTAATAGAAACAAATGTCAAAGGGTATGCATCGGCAGTTGGTAAGGCGGGTGTACGAGGGCCAGTAACAAGCAGAGAAGGTGACTTGGTTATCAAATCATTTTTTGCAGGGCTAGCTGGTGGCGTGGGTAGTGGTGTTGCGCAAAAGATGGCTACGCCTGCAACGGTTGTTGGTGGTATTGCCACACAAGATCCAAAAACAAAAGATATTATAGGTCAAGGAATTGGCCAGGGAATCGAATCTTCAACGGACCGAGTTGCTCAATATCTAATTGATAGGGCCGAACAATATCAGCCAGTCATCACGATTGCAGCTGGGATTGATGTGGAATTGGTGTTTCATGAAGGCGTGTATTTAGATGGTAGAAAAAGGAGGAAATAAAATGAGAAGAACCATAGGGCTTTTAGCGATGTTGCTGTGCGTTGGTTGTAGTAATAATATTCATTCTTCGTGGGGGTGTGCTACTCCTGTCGTTGATGGTCAAAGTTGTCTTACAATAAGCCAAGCAGATGTAAAAGCTAATACCCAAGAAAAGCCAGTTCCAGAAAGCGAAAACACCCAAGTACGCGTTCTTGCTCCAACAAGCGGCCCTTCCTTTATGCACAAAGATGATGAGGTGTTATTACACAGAACTCAAGAGCGTGTGGGGAAGGTTTGGTTCGCACCATTTGTAGATAAGTACAATAATCGCCATGATCAGAGTGTAGTGTATTTTGTCGATAGTCAGAGCAAGTGGAGATGATGGTATGTTTGATACATTATACCGGATGATTAATGATATCTTTGGAGACCATGATCACGCACAGTCATCAAGAAAAGAAACAGAATTTCATTCCATAGCAGAGCTTCTACCTTATCGAGCGTACGATCAACAACATGATATTTATATTAACACTCAGAGCATTGGTATTGTGCTTGAAGCAACACCTCTGGTAGGAGCCACGGATAAAACAGTCAAAACCATCACATCGATGGTTAAGCATCAATTGCCCGAGAATGTGTCGGTGCAGTTTATCAATTATGCATCACCCAAAGTTGGCCCAGTGTTTGATGAATGGAAAGCTGAGCGTCAAAAAACAGGTGGTGTATATAGTAATTTGGCGGTGAATCGCCTGGAATATTTAAAGCAATATGTATGGAATTCATTTTTTGGTACGGATGAATATCCTCGAGGATTTGTGATCAGAGATTTTACCTTAATGGTAGCGATTTCTGTGCCATTAAAGAAAGATGGAACACGTCCAAGGGCAGCGGATATTAAAATGTTGGCCAGCCTTCGTTCGGTGATAGAGAGTACTATGAACTCATTATCTATGAACTGTTTGACGGTTAAGCCACAGCGTTTTATTGAACTTATTGGAGAGTTACTCAACATCAATAAGGATATTTATAATCCTTATGTAGCGTATAATCCTGATATGGCAATTAATAAACAAATTGCCAGTCCTGAAGCAAAAATTGCGGTAACCCCGCATCATTTGTTACTTCACGATGATGAATTTGAGGTCAGAAGTTTTTCTGTACGGAACTATCCGCAAGTATGGACACAGTGGAGCTCGTCTAGTCTGATTGGTGATTTTGATGAAAACATGCTTCAAATTCCGTGTCCATTTATTACCATGTTTTCATTTACCACTATAAATCATGATAAATCCAAAACCAAAGCATCTTTAAAGGCATCACGTTCTGCGCAACAATTAGGTACGGGTATTGCGCGTTATATGCCAGAGCTTGCTGAACAAGCTAAAGATTGGGGGTTTGTCAGAATGAAGATGCAGTCTGGTGAGCGTTTGGTAAAAGCTTATTATCAGGTGGTTGCTATTTGCCCCAAAGGAATGGCAGATCAAATAGAAGCTAAAATACGTGAATTATACAGTTCTCAGGGATGGTTACTTGCAAGGGATAAATACATGCATTTGCAATCATTTATGACCATGTTGCCAATGACCTTAGGGGAAGGGCTGGCAAGTGATCTAGATCGTTTGGGGCGTATGAAAACAATGTTGTCATGGACTTGTGCAAATGTCATGCCTTTGCAAGGTGAATGGAAAGGAATGAACAAGCCATACTTGATGTTAATTGGTCGCAGAGGACAGCCGATGTTCTGGAATCCATTCCAAAATCAAGGTGGGAACTATAACGTTGCTGTTATTGGAAAGTCAGGTGCGGGTAAGTCGGTCTTTATGCAGGATCTTGTTGCTTCTATGTGCGGTGCAGGTGGAAGAGTAGTAGTCATTGATGATGGACATTCATTTGAGCATAGCTGTACGCTTCAAGGGGGAACATTTGTTGAGTTTACGAGTAAAAATAAGCTTTGTTTAAATCCATTTTCGTTGGTTAATTTAGAAAGCATAGAAAAAGACCATGAGTATCATACAGATGTGATGATTCTTATTAACCAAATGGTGAGACAAATGTGTCGTGCCACCAGACCAACCGATGATATTGAAAATGCGTTTATCGAGAAGGCTATTCATGCTGCCTGGCAGGAGAAGAGAAATGGTGCAACAATCACCACGGTTAAAGATTATTTGTGTCAAAGTGGTGATAAAAGAGCACAAGATTTAGGTACGATGTTGCTGCCTTTTACGTCTGAAGGTGTGTTTGGAAAATATTTTGAAGGACAGGCGAATGTTAGGCTGGACAATTATTTGGTTGTTTTTGAGCTTTCGGAGTTGAAGTCTAGAAAGCATCTTCAAGGTATTGTTATGATGCTACTGATGTTTGTGGTGACCGAAGAGATGTATAGGGATCGGGGTGTGAACACTACGCTCTTGATTGATGAAGCATGGGATTTGCTGCATGGTCAAGCAACAGGACAATTTATTGAAGGCGTTGCCAGGCGAGCAAGAAAATATAGTGGTAATCTTGTAACCGGTACACAATCAATGAATGACTATTATAAGAATCCAGCAGCAACTGCAGCAATAGAAAACACCGATTGGTATTGTTTGCTTGCTCAGAATCCAGAGTCAATTGAACAGCTTAAAAAGAACAATAAATTGGTAATGAATGCAGGTACTGAGCGAATGATGAAGTCGCTTCATGTGGTACAAAATCGCTATTCAGAAGTAATGATAAAAGGCCCGGGAGTTGAAGTGGTTGGGCGTTTAATTTTAGATCCATTTTCAATGGCATTATATAGCTCTACCGGTAAAGATTTTGCTCAACTTGAAGCATTACTTGAACAAGGGTTTTCTATTCAGGATGCAGTTTCGCAAGTTGCCCAAACAATTAAAAGTGGAGCATAGCAATAGATGGGCGATTTTGTTAGAGGAGGGCAATTAACATTACACTCGGTTCGTATGGTACGCCAGGTGATGTATTTTTTGTGGGTTATTGGTTTGCTGATCTTGCTGCTATCTGTTCCGGTTTATGTATATAGTAACACAACAGATTTTGAACGTGATGTGGCACTAAAATATTATTTAGCAACATTTAAAGTTTCTACGGGCAAGGGGGATGAAAAATTAGCAGTTACGAGAATATCAGGCCAGGAAGATGAGATCAGAGCATCCAGATTAGTTACGCATCCTCCGGTTAAAGGGATGGCCGAGCATGTATGGCAAGTTTTTTATGATGGATTAATATTGGTTCTTACTGCGATAAGTTTCTTATTTGTGGGGATTGTTGGTTATTTTATTAGCAAAGGTAGAAGACTTGGTTCGCCAGGAAAAATCCGAGGCGCAGAAATAGCAAATGTCGAGGAACTTAAGGCAAGAATCGCGAAGGACAATAAGAAAGCGAAGGCTAATTCCTATCAACTTGCAGGTGTAGAATATCCAGCCCATAGTGAGAGTCAACATACGTGGATAACTGGCGGTCCAGGGTCAGGAAAGACTGTGGTGTTATCGGATCTTATTAGTCAAATCAGAAAGCGTGGGGATAGGGCGATTATTTACGATCGCACAGGTAGTTACATTAAGTGGTTTTATGACCAAGATAAAGACGTGATTCTGAATCCGCTGGATGCCCGATCAGTACCATGGAGTGTATTTAATGAAGGTACGTCCGCATCGCATTTTGATACGATGGCTGCGGCTTTAATGCCAACTGAGAAAGGTACTGTTGATCCATTTTGGACCAATGCTGCACGGGTTATTTTTAGTTCGGTTTGTAGTCAATTAGCCAAACAGGGCACGATGGATAATAAAACCTTGCTCAATAATCTTCTTAAGACTGACCTTGAGCCACTTGCAAAATTGGTAAAAGGTACGCCTGCACAAGCCATTATTGATGAACAATCACCCAAGACTGCACTTAGTGTGATGTCGGTTATTTCGACCAATGTTGGTGCAATGAAATTTTTATCCGATGGTGATGGTGCGTTCTCAATACGGGATTGGATCAAGGATGAAACAACATCCAATTTTATGTTTGTGTCGTCGCGGGCGGACCAGCATGCATCAATTCGGCCACTCATCTCCACATGGCTAGAAATTGCTATTAATGCATTATTATCCTTGGATCAATCCAGAGACCGAAGAATTTGGGTTATTTTAGATGAGTTGCCCTCGTTACATTATTTGCCAAGTTTGCAAGCAGGACTTGCTGAGAGCAGGCAATTTGGTGGTGCATTTGTGTTAGGGTTGCAGGTAATGCCACAATTGCAGGCGATATATGGTCATGATGTAGCCAGGGCCACCAGCGGTTTATGTCAAACTCGGTTGGTCTTTAAGAGTGCCGATGCAGATACCGCTCGCATGAGTGCCGATAGTTTGGGAAGTAGTGAAACCGAAGAATTTAAAGAAGGGTTGTCATACGGTGCACATGAAATGCGTGATGGGATTAACATTAATACACAGCGTAGCTTGCAAAATCTTATTCTTCCTACGCAAGTAATGAACCTGCCCAACCTTACGGCCTATATACGATTTGGGATGGATTATCCGGTGGCAAAAGTAGATATCGATTATGTGCCCAGGCCTGTTATTGCACAGGGGTTCGAACCTGCCATGACGAAAGAAGATACATCGCAAAGCGATGATACTTCAGATCCCTCACATGATGTGAAATCCAATGATGAACGTCAACTCCAAACAGATAAAGAGCATGTTTTAGATTGGTTTTAGTTGTTAAGAAGGAAGGACGCTTATGAAACAAAAAGTAATGATGGTTAGTGTTACAGTGGTGCTGTCAACAATGATATCAGTTTTGATGTGCTGGTTATTGTGGTTTTCATCGCCTCCGCCTACGGTGGTGACATTGGACCTTAAGCAGCTCATTAAGGAGTTTGTGGTTGCGTCTGCCACAACATCACTAAAAGATGAGGCATTAGAGAGTCATGTGGCAGATTATACCCAACGACTTGAATTTATTTGCCAGAAACTTGCTCATCAAGAGCATTTGGTGATTGTTCCCAAAGAGGCAGCTATCTGGGGTGGTCAGGATATTACTGGTCAGGTAAGGGCATTACTTGATGCTGGTTATGGAGGTAAGGAATGAGGGCAAGTGGTCGTTACTTACTTATGCTTACAGTGATTTGTATGATTAGTTGGGGCTGGTTCGTAAGTCACTATCTTATATTGATTGGTGGTGTGACACCCTCATTGCCCGATTTAGTTTATTTGGTCAAAAAGGGTGCGCTACCAAGCGTGGCAGGTCAGTATATTGCATTTACGCCCCCAGAAAATCCTTATTACACGCAAACATTTATTAAGATTGTAGGTGGAGTTGAAGGCGATAAAGTAAGCAAAGATCCTCACAATAATTTTTACATTAATGGACAATTAATCGGTAAGGCAAAGTCTTTCAGCCGAACCAATGAACAACTTTATCCTGGGCCTACAGGCAGTATCCCTAAGGGTAACTATTTTGTGTACACCACACATAAGGATAGTTATGACTCTCGATACCGCCAGATTGGTTGGATCTCTGAGAATAGGGTTATTGGTACTGCTATTCCAATTCTCTAGCGCCAGTGCTGAGGATTTGGGAGTACATGGTACCGTGTATCCAATTCTAGAAGTAGACTTGCTTGCTTCCATCAAGCAGCAATTGCAAGCAATGCAGGCAAGTGGCAAGGTTGAACAGCTACACAAGCAAATGCAATTAGATACTAAGCAGTTTGTCCACCATCCGCCTGCAGTTAAAGGTATTGGTAAAGCCATCAAGAACAGAACTTGGTTGGTTGATCCAACCATTACTGTCAGGTCGGATATTAAGGACCATGATGGTCAGGTTCTTCACAAGGCGGGTACACGCGTTAATCCACTAGAATATATTAGTCTTAGTAATCAGCTTTTATTTATTGATGGTAAAGATCGTGAGCAGGTGATGTGGGCGTTCACTCAAACCAAACCGAGCAAGATTATTTTGGTAGATGGTCCGATTATTGATTTGATGAAGCAGCATAAGCGCCAGTTGTTTTTTGACCAAGGAGGGAAATTAGTAACCCGGTTTGGCATAAAGCATGTTCCTGCAATAGTATATCAAGAAGCACATCATATCAAAATCACGGAGGTGGCGCCATGAAGTGGTTGGTCTGTGTGAGTGTCTGGGTGGTTGTGGTATTAAGTGGAGCATTTGCATCTGCGGTAAATTGTACGGGTAAGTTTCCGAATCCAATTTCAGATATTTGCTGGGAGTGCTTATTTCCGATTACCATTGGTTCAACCGAACTTGTCTCGGGGAGCCAGCCCGATACTCCAAACCCCTCTTCTCCTATTTGTGCGTGCTCACAGCCTTTTCCTAGGATTGGTATTGCTGCAGGATTTTGGGAGCCCATTAGGTTGGTGGATGTGACCAAGCGGCCATTTTGCTTTGTCAATTTAGGAGGCATGGAAATAGATGCGGGACTTGACCTGGGAACAGGTAAGGCGCCGGGTAATAATGATAAATATAATGCTACCTGGTATGTGCATTGGTATGTGTATCCGTTGTTATATTGGCTTAATTTGCTTACCGACTTATCATGTTTGGAGGCGTCCAGTTTTGACATTGCCTATGTTACAGAACTGGACCCATTATGGTTGGATGATGAATTAACCTTTTTGCTGAATCCAGAAGCAATATTATTTAGTCATCCTATTGCACATGCTGCATGTGCAGCCGATTGTGTAGCGGCCACAACTCACTTGCCGCTTGATGCATTATTTTGGTGCGCAGGTTGCCAGGGCGGTATGTACCCAATGAATGGTAAAGTGCAGGCACATGTTAATGGTGTGCAGTCCAGTTTGCTTGCCACCGAAAAAATGATCTACAAACTTCATCGCCAGCTATTACTTCCGGGAACTTCTGGAGAGGAGGCCTTGTGCCAGCCTTATCCCATGCCAGTGATCAAAAAAAGTCAGTACCGTACTCAAATGACAAACCCAGTGCCTACTACAGGTGATGGCGGGTGTGCACCATTGGGCAAGAGTTCGGTGCTGTATGAAGCTGCAAAAGAGTTGCCGGTGATAGGAGAAGATTTTGGGTATTTAATTTGGAGAAAGAGGAATTGCTGTGTTTTCTAAATTATGTCAGGTGATGATAATGATGAGTGCAGTGATGGCGATTGCATCGCCGGTAGGTGCTACGCAAGGGGTAAGCCCCAATGGATTATTGCAGCGTTATGCAAAGCCTCTTGCACAAGCGCAACAACAAGTTCCTAAGCTCAATCAACTATTAATTTTTGTATCGGTGTCGATGCCTACCGCTAGTCTTAAGCAGCTTGATCAACAGGCCAAAAAAATTGGAGGGCTATTGGTTATGAGAGGCCTTGTGAATCATTCCCTCAAGGATACAGCTGCTTTACTATCACAAAAAGGGATTTCTGCTGTAATCGATCCACGGTTATTTGCCATGTATGATGTTACTGCCGTACCCACATTTGTTATCAACCCGACCGATGAACATCCTTGCTTTAATCAGGCATGTACCCTGACCCCGCGGCATGACAAAATTGCAGGAGATGTGACGCTGGGTTATGCGCTTGAGCAATTTGTCTCTTTGGGTGTTCATGCAAATCAGGTTGCTCAAGACTATTTACTAGCACTGAGGAGGGCGCCATGATGCGATGGATTTTCTTGTTGGTGTTGTTGATAGGCAAGGTTGGTGCTGCTGCTGATATGACGTCCGCTAAGACCAAGGCGAACGATTTTATACATTCGGTTGATCCGTTTGTACCATCTTCGCAAGTAGATTTGCAGCAAACAGTGCCAGCCTACACCACGTCTGATGTGCCACAAACATCCTTGATCAATAGTAATATGTATGATGAGGCTGTGAAGGCGCAACAGCATTCGGATGCAGCCAAGCTAATTAAAGAGTCCCATGATACCCGACCAGAATTTGTGTTAGATAAGGGCACAAGTCCTATTTTTAGCAAGACGTCCGCTATTGTGAATGATCCGCAAGCCATGATTGATTCACTTACCGGTCGGTATGAAGATTGTGTGCAAGAAGGTGGTGAGGCGTTAACGCAAACCAGCATGCTAACATGTGATGAATATTCACAATTATCGCACCAGGCATGTACGGTTGGACAAGTTGTTCATGTGGATGCCAAGCATCATTATCAGTGCATAAAAGAGCGTAATACAGAAAATAAATCGTGTGACAAAAGACTTACCCTTACCTGTATTTCAGAAGGAGAGTGTGCATCCGGTGGTGTGGTATTAAACTCTATTGCCGCAGATATGGCGTGGAATTATTCACAAGGGATCCTTACCATTGGTGCAATTGCAGATAATATATGGACTGGTTATTGCTCAATGTATGAACGTGTTACTACGTTTAGTCTCAATAATATTGATACTATTGAGACCTTTGAGCTAACGCGAGTTGGGTATGATGATTTTATGTTGATTACACTCAATGGCCATCAGGTTTTCTTGGGACCATTTGCAGGTACGCAGCTTGAAATAACAGAGGATGGCCAGTTGGTTGATTTGGGAACAAATGTTCGGCCGTGCGAACTTGGTATAAGTTGGGTTCAGCAAGTCAATATTGATCTAAAGCCTTACATTGTGGAGGGATTAAATACCCTTACCATGAAAGTAGAGGTAGCCGGCGCAGGAGAAGGCTGGGTACAAATTCAGACCAAGCAATCATGTTGTTCCCAGTGGCAAGAGGTATGGTCCAATGGCTGTGCGGAGTATGAGTCATGAAGTTCGGTGGTATTATTGCAATGATTTGTATGCTGTGCGCTGTATCAAGTCACGCAGCAGATTGTGTGAAGGTTAATCATGTCTGCACCGATCATGCTACCAAAATAATTAATGGGTTTTCCGTGACGCGCTGCTGGAATTATCGTTACACCTATGCATGCCCGTCTGAAAGTTACACCGACTATTGTGCGCCGCTTGCATCCACCCCAGGTTGCTCACAGATTAATAGTCAGTGCAGCGCAAAGGGTTCCGATGGCAAGTGTAAGACATTTACAAACGTTTATCAGTGCGGTGTTGCGGTGACGTTGCCTCAAAATGTTGTTCATCTGGAGAGTCAATATACCGTGGCAGGGAGCGAGCTAGACATGTCCGCATGCCATGCTCCAGCATCAGACCCTCATTGCCAGCTATTATCGTCATCATGCATTGCAGCGGGTCAAACCCGTAACATTGATGGCACGGATGTGTATCAAGATTGCTGGGAGTGGGAGTATGAATATGCCTGCAAAGCTGGGGTGCAGTATGATAATTGCGATGAATTGGAGCATCGTTGCCAGTATCAATCCAAAACATGCTTGTTGCTTGGACAAGATGGTCATTGTTCTCATTATGAGCGTTCCTATAAGTGTGAAACACAAACAGGAAAAACCACTCCGTTGGCGATGAAGTGTCCTGGCCAGACATATTGTATTCACGGTGATTGTGAAACCATTGATTACCAGCCCGATACCAACATGGCCAAGGGGCTTGCCTACATGAATTTTCTTAAGGAGGTGGGTGCTGATTTTGATCCAGAAAATATTAGTGTGTTTTCGGGCCAAGGCATGGGGTGTGAAAAAACCATTGGTGGTTTTAATAATTGCTGCAAAGATGACGGTTGGGGACAGGATGTTAGTTTGGCATCCTGTTCATTTGCGCAGCAAGATCTGGCAATAAAAGTGCAACAAGGTCAGTGCCATTATGTGGGGGCTTTTTGTTCAAGTGATTCGGCATTTGGGTTATGTCTTAAAAAACAAAAATCCTATTGCTGTTATGGTAGTAAGCTTGCGCGCATCATTCAACAGCAGGGCAAGCAGCAGCTCTCGCTTGGTTGGGGTGGCCCTGAAGCTCCGTTATGTGAGGGGTTGACCGTTGACCAATTAGAGTCCCTCGATTTTACAAATATTGATCTTTCAGAGCTTTATCCAGACATTGAGGGTGATCTAACCATCCCGGCTGATGCCAGTGTTGTTGAAGATCTAACCAAGAAAATAGAGGTGTATTATGCTCAATAAGGTGATGCTGGGCTGGTTGGTGTGGTGTATGAGTGCGGCTTGTGCAATGGCCTTGGATGTGAGCGAGAATGATTGCCAAATAAAAAAACTTGGCTGGCATTTTTATTGTGACCCTGAGATACAAGAAGAGCCAGATCCACAGGAAGAGCAAGTAGTTCTTGAAGAAGATCCGGTTAAATCTGCAATGACACCACAAGATTATCTTGATCAGCGTGATGCTGTTCGCCAGGAGCTTGAATGGAAGCTTGCACGTGCGGTATTGTATCCAACGCAAGACAATATTATCGACTATATCCGTACGCAGCGTGATAAGGCATTAGAGCCATCAAATGCATTTACCACAGCGTGGCGAAAAGCTATTTGGACGACCCCAGATATTGACTATACGCTTACGCGTCCGGTTAATACGGTTGGAAATCAGGCGTGGCTGGATAAACAACAGCACATCAAAGCAAGTGCCGTGCAACGGCTTGAAGCGCGGTATGGTATTTTCTTTTTTTATAGTAGCACGTGTATTTATTGCCAAAAATACTCACCCATCTTACATGCTTTTGCCAGTAAATACCATTTAACCGTGATGCCTATTTCGATGGATGGCGGAGTGTTGCCACAATGGCCAAACACGGTATTTAACCAAGGACAAGCCCAAAAAATGGGGATGGCTGGTAAGCCTGTTCCGGCAACATTGCTGTATGATAAATACACCAATACGGTTGTGCCGGTGGGCTATGGTTTGATGGCAATGGATGAACTTGAGCAGCGAATTGCTGTCATGACAATGAAGGAGGAAGAAAAGGATGCCTATTAAACTTAAGACACTCAGCATCATGGTGTTGGTGCTTGTAATGCCAGTTATTGCCTATGCAGATAGTATTGGTGATAGTATGAGCCAATTTTGGAATGATATGGGCGGGGCAAGCAATATTACACCTGGCGGTCATTATCAGGGCCAGGCAGCGGGGCATTATTCATTGGGAAATGCATTTATTAGAAATGGCATTAAGAATAAGAACTTCGTGTCTTTGCAATTACCTAGTCACCGAGCCGGCTGTGGCGGTATTGATATGTTTGCAGGATCATTTTCTTATATTAGTGCAGATGAGCTTATTTCGTTGTTTAATGCTATTGGTTCGAATGCAGCTGCATTTGCGTTTAAGCTAAGCTTGGAGACGTTAAGCCCTCAGATTTCCGAGCAAATATCAGAACTACAAAAAATAATACAGGAGATGAATGCCTTTCAAATTAATTCATGTGAGCAAGCAGCTGCACTTGTTGGGGGCTTGTGGCCTCAGCATGATGAAGCCAGTAAGTCAATTTGTAGTGCTATTGGTAATAAAAAAGGATTATTTTCCGATTATGCAGCTTCTAAGCACCAATGCTCTAGTGGTGGTAAGCGCGCTGAAACACTTAAACGCCAAGATGGTGAGTTTGATAATGTTAAGATCACGAACGTCAATTTAGCATGGAAATCCATCAGAGATTCTGGATTGTTTGGAACAGGCAGTAATTTCGACCGTCAGATGGCGGAGCTTTTTATGACGCTTTCAGGCACCATTGTGATTAAAACGGGTGATAATGATGATGCCAGTGGGCAGTATCAGAGTATTATTGGTACAGCCACAAGCAATGAAGTGCTCAGTACGTTATTAGATGGTGGCACCATTGATGTGATTTTATGCGATGAAGTAGAGCAATGCCTCAATCCTATTATAGATGGAGCTTCACATACATTATCTTCTGATCAGGCATTTAATGAGCGGGTGCGCAAGACATTGCTTGGCTTAGTTGAGAAAGTTGCCAACGAAGATAGTGCCGGAGCCAGCCTTACATCTCAAGAGCATGCATTACTTAATATTACGGCTATTCCGATCTATAAAATTATTAACGTCTCTTCGACATATTCTGGTGCAAGCTCATTTTTTGAGCTCGATAAATATTCGGAAATTATTGCGATGGAGTTCTTGTTTGAATATTTGGAGAACGTTCTTAAAGATCTAGAAGCGGCAGCCAACCAACAAACAGCAGGTTCTAAAGAAGATATTGAAACATTTAGGAATAATATTGAGAAGGTTAAGCTTGCTCTTGCCAAGCGCGAAATGACCGAAGATAGAAAAATTCAGACATTACTCACACTGGTTGATCGGACCACCATGATTGAACAAATGTTGGCCGGTAGGCTCAATGCATCCATCTCCGATAATTTAAAATGGGCTGAGTCGTTTAAGTAAGGAGGCAAAAGAATGTACGAAATTTATACCCAAGGTGGCGGTGTGTATATTGTGGATATCCTCAATGGGGTGGCGGCGCTTGTGGGTGGTGAAAATTATATCACCACCATGGAAATTTCAGGCATGGTGGCGTTATTTTTGGTAGCTGTGCGGGTGGCATTTGGTGGTCAATTTAAGCAAACAGCAATATGGATTGGCAGTTTTACGGTGCTTTACAATGTATTGATGTTGCCCAAGGTTACGGTGAATGTGGTAGACCGCCTTAATCCAACATTGCCAGCATCCATTGTGGCCAATGTGCCCTATGGATTGGCTTTTTCGGCAAGTTTAATTAGTGAAATGGGCACGAAGCTCACAGAAATGACCGAAGAAATTTATACCCTGCCAGATGATCTGCAATATCAGCGGACCGGTATGATTTTTGGTTCGCAGCTTATGGCCAAAACCACGCAAATTAAGATTGTAGATAGTGTGTTTGCCGATAATATGAATAAGTTTGCTCAGCAATGTATTTTCTATGACTTGCTTTTACATCGGTATCACATTAACGACCTCAAGGCAGCGGAAAATATTTGGCAGTTTCTGACAGTCGATAATTTTCAGTCAAGCTTGCGGGGGATTTTTTATCATGATGGTTCATCTTCATCCTATAAAACATGTAGCCAAACAGCGGCATTGTTGAGTACTCAGTGGCCAGCGCAAATTACCAAAGCACAAAATGTGTATGCGCCGCAATTATATCCTGGCAAAACTCCCAGTGCAGCCAAGGCGTTACTGATTAGCCAGTTGCCTGTGTCGCATGAGTATCTTATTGGCGTTTCACGGGATGCGAGCTCTATTTTGCAGCAAAATATGATGATTAATGCGATTCATTATTCACTCGCCGATTATGCCGCGCGTACGGGTTCTCCCACCGCGCTCGACATTTATGCAAATGCCCGTTCTGATGCTCAGACCGAGGCATCATACCGTATTATTGCTCGTAAGGCAGGAGCACAAATATCACGGTTGAAGGTGATTTTTGAATCCATTTATTATGGATCATTTCCTTTTATTTTCTTGCTGATGCTGTTGCCAGATGGTTTTACGTTTTTTCGGGTATATGTGATGGGGCTGATGTGGATTCAACTTTGGGGGCCCATGAATGCAATTTTGCATCGTTTAATGATGGGAGAGGCCAGAGAAGGCACGTTAGCCGCATCAATTATGCCCGATGGCTCGAGTGCTTTGGCGCTGGTGACACAGTCGGGCATTGAGGCTATTAATAATGATATTGCTGTGACTGCAGGCTTTTTTATTTCAACCATTCCCTTTATTTCCATGATTTTAACCAAAACAGGTATTTCGGCTTTTGGGTCATTGGCAACGTCTTACTTAAATATTTCGCATGGTGCGGCAACCCAAGCGGCATCAGAGTCCACTACGGGCAATATTAGCTTGGGTAACACAAGTGTGGCTAATCATAGTGCGAATAATATCTCGGCCAATAAACATGATACCGCGGGCTATGTTGACACACAAACCATGCGCATGCAGCATGACTCGGGGCTGCGTTCTAGCCATTTTGGCGGAGGGCACGTGGCGTATGACCGCTCTGGCATGGTTTCTAATTTGGGTGAGTATAAGATGAGTTTCTCTGAAAACTTCTCACAAAGCCTACAAACTGCAGCAGACAAATACCAGTCTATGTCCGAAACTGCTAGTCACAATGCGAGTGTGGAGATGTCCGCAGCTCATAGCCAGGCTGGACAAATGATGTATAGCATGTCCCAGCAGAGAACGAGTGGTACTGATTGGAGTGAAAGGTTAAGTTCAGAGGAGAATAGGGCGGTAAAAGAGATTGGAGCTCATATTCAGAACTTTGCTGCTTCAGAAAATATCAGAGAGGATATTGCGGCTAAATTATTAATTGGTGCCTCTGCTAATGTTCCTGTTTCTCTAGGTAAGTTAGGCTTACCAGACGAGATAACGAAGATTCTGCCATCGGGGGGTGTCAATGCTAGGGTAGAAGGTAGTGGTACGGTCAACAGCAGTGAAGTCTACGAGAGAGCAAAACAATATACTGACACCAACCAGATCACCGGTCTAATATCCACAGGCATTACAATGGCCGAGAATAAGAATTATAATATCTCGGACTCAGACGGTAGCTCCTACACCGACAGCATAAGCAGTCATTTAAATGAGTCTAGAGGTTATTCACAACAATCGAGTGAATATGCAAGTAAAGGTGAAAACTTCAGCCAGAAAGCTGCGCAAGTAAGGGACAATAGTTCGGCATGGAATAAAGATATGGTCAATGAGTTTATTTCGTGGTTGCCACAGCAACCACGCATGGATGGTTCAAACATGCCACTAAATGAGGGTGGCGCTACCTTCGTGCTTTCGGCCAATACACCGGAGACGTCGAGATATTTGGAGTTTTATCAATCTGAGTTTATGGCCCAGAAACAAGACGCTGTGTTCAATGAGTTAGAGAATCCGCTTGCTGGCAAAAAACTCTCTAGTAGCCAGTTTATTGAAGATAACGAGAGTATGGTGAATAGGTTCTATGAACAGCATAGGCCTTCTTATACCCCGGCAACTCAGCCGCAAGATCATAGTAACCTACGGTATAAAGTGCCTATGGGTATGGAAGAAAATAAATATATTACTAAAACCGGTAATATGGCTGAGGGCAAGTCTGTTGAGCAAACGGTCAAAGAAGAGATGGATGAGAGCGTGTTGCACGGCTTTAATAAATTAGACTGGCCTGGAAGCGATGATAATAAATAATAATTATTTATGACTATCGTTGTATATATTATATTCGAGATACTGATATGCAGGGTCGGTTACATCGTCACCAAAAGAGGAACTGTGGTCACTTACTTCAGTAATGAAATTATGTTCCTGCCAGTCTTCAGATATATGTGTTTGTCTTTCTAAACTGCCATCACGCTTGTTCAAAAAGGTAATGTAATGTCTGCATTCGCTGTATTTATATTTAACATAAGTGTTCACTATTAAAAGAAACAA
>MDSV01165563.1_pt1 | contig 26648 bp, 16 predicted proteins | sample 810851 | NCBI WGS metagenome assembly MDSV01 (sample SAMN05326640, study PRJNA326480) | marine metagenome | isolation source: seawater | place: Atlantic Ocean: North East | collected 2012
GAAAGAAACCGTGGACAACCCAACGGAAACCGACACGACGAATGACACCGATTTGGACCTCGCGGACAGCGCGCTGACCGTCGTGACCACGTGCATGGACATCCGTCGGAACGAAAACGTCCTCATCGTTTGCGATCCAACCACCGCTGAGGTCGGCGCAGCGCTTCACGAAGCGGCCATGACGCGGTCCGACCGCGTCTTGCTCATGCTCATGCCCAAGGGGCGGCACCACGGCCAGGAGCCCCCATCACCTGTGGCGACCTTGATGCGCCAACAGCAGGTGGTCATCGCCCCCACGAAGTACTCGCTGACGCACACCCGTGCGGTTCGAACCGCGTTGTCCGACGGCGCTCGCATCGTCACGATGCCGGGCATGACCGCCGAGATGTTCCAAGGCGGTGGAATGTCGGCTGATTTTTCGGTGGTCAAGCAAAGCATCACGCGATTGGCGAGCAGATTGCGACGACGACGCATCGTCAACGTCCGCTCTGAGGCGGGGACGGAGCTGACCTTCGAAGTGGCATGGCGCGAATGGAATTTTGATGACAACGGCATCTGCAACCGCCCGAAGATGCTGATGAACCTCCCTGCCGGCAAGGTGTTCATCATGCCCAGGGAAGGGACGATGAGCGGGCGGTTGGTCCTCGACGGCAGTTGGGAAGGAACGCTCATCGACGAACCGGTCACGCTTGAAATCGAACAGGGCGTGATCGCCTCCATCACCGGTGGGGAAATGGCGAGCCGTATTCGGAAGGAATTCCAAGATGCGGTTGAACCGCTTCGCCCAAAGGATCAGGACGGCGCCAGCACCATTGCGGAATTCGGTTTCGGCATGAATCCTGCTGCGGCGCTCACTGGAAGCGTGCTTGAGGACGAGAAGTGCCTCGGTACGTGTTACTTCATGTTCGGAGACAACACGGCAGGCGGCGGTACAAACCGCGTCGGTTTCACCCTTTCAGGCGTCATGCGCGAACCATCGGTCTGGTTGGACAACGAGGCGCTGCTTGAACAGGGCGTCTTCGTCGATGAGTGATCAGTACGGGATCGCAGGGTTTCGCGAGCCGCAAACCGGACAAAACCGCCACTGCCCATCAATGCCAACGCCACATCCGGGGCATCGCAATCCAGAAGGAATCGTTGGCGGCACGTTGTGCATCGGCTGAGGTTGAGACCAGCCCTGCGGTTGCGGTTGCCCCCATCCTTGCTGAGGCTGTTGACCCCAGCCCGGTTGTCGCTGACCGAGGGTGGAGCGTTGTTGCTGAGGCCATCCTCCACCAACCTGCGGTTGGGCCTGTTGCATTGGGCGAGGTTGTGGTTGCGGCATGGCTGCTGGCGGTTGCACGGCAGGAGCCTTGGCGTTGGCTTGTCCCACCGGAGCGCGAACAGGAGCCGCACGGACCGGCCGAGGAAGGGCTGAAGCCACTTCTGCGGCTTTGCTGCCGACAAATTCCTCCATGGTCACTTGGCCGTCGCCGTCTTCGTCTGCTGCAGCGTGCAAGCGAGCCGCCTCGTCGAGGTTGGTGCCTGTTGCTTCGGCCAATTCTTCGACGCTCAATCCGCCGGAGTCGTCCTCGTCTGCGGCGAGGAAGCGTTCTTCGTCGGAGACGGGTTCGTCCACGGATTCCTCCAAGGGTTCTGGTTCCCCAAGTGGAGCAGGGGCCATCATTGAGCCAAAGGCGCCCGCGAAGGCGTCGGCCGCTGCAGCGTCCTTGTGCCGGTCGTCCATCTTGGCCACGACAGGCTCTGGAGCAGGAGGTGCATCCACTGGCGCTCTCGGCAATGGGACTTGGCCTGAATCGTCGGACTGAGGAGGCAGCGGAACCGGAGCGTCCGAGGGCGCGGAGGGCGCATCCGGAAGAGAGGCTGGTGTTTCTGCGGGAGCTTGCTCAGCCGAAGGCTTTGGAGCCGGCAAGGAGGGTCGTAGTTCCAGTGCTGCAGCGCTTGCATCACCGCCCGCCAAGGCCTGAACGGGCAGGATCTGGCCGGCCACGTCCAACGACGCGTCCAAGTCCATCGAGATCTGAATCAGGTTGGCTTCGCTGGAGTCCACCGTGTTGAAATGAGCCTCCAATCCGCGAAGGTAGCCACGGACTTCTGCTTCGCCTCCCGTTTCGTTGGCGACGGCGAACAGACGCATCAAGCGCATGGGGTCACACAGACGGCCAAGCGCGTCGAGAGGGGCTCCAGACACCGTCACGCCACCAGGGCCTTGCTTGCCCTCAGAGTCTTCCTGACCGAGGAAGGAGCGCAACGGGTCCGACATGGACATCAGCCCGAGGTGTCCAGCGACGAGGTAGTACAACTCGCCGCCTTCGCAAGCCATGCGATTTCCTGCTTCCATGAAATCGAAATCGCCCGGTTGCAACACAAGATCGGAAAGTTGCCGGAAGAAAGCCACGAAGGCATCTTCCCGGGTCATGGCCAGCATGGCGTGCAGGCTGTCTGATGAAGAGGTGGCACCGAAGTATTCGGCTGCCTCGTCAACGTCGATGCCCTGCTCGTTCACGTGCCTCACCTGCAGGTGGCCTTCAGGGCTCCCTTCTTCAATCCCTGCCCGACCTTCCTGCCGAAGCAAGGTCGAGAATAGCACGCGATTGTTCCGCAGACCATCCAGTGGATTGGAGTTGCATCAAGATGGTGCGCTCGACACCACCCGAGCCCAATTCATCGACGACCCAAGCCACGGCCGCGTTCCTGTCCGCCGTTTGTGCGTCCTCAAACATGGACAGGTCCACGGCGACCTTCGCCCGGCGTCGTGTGGGGCCCGTTGAAGCGTCGTCCTCTGTAGGCGCTGCATCGGATTCAATCCGACGACGTCCGGCCTTCTTTGGTACGGCGGGTTCATTCACGGGTTTTCGAGCAGCGACCGGCGGTTTCGTGCTCTTTGGTTCAGCCCTCGGAGGCCCGCCTGCAGTTGGCGCCTTTCGTCCGGGTGGGCCACCGCCAGGCGGCCCTTTCCGTCCAGGCGGTCCGCCGGGCGGTCCACTGGACGCGGCAGGTGCTGGCGCCTTGGGTGTGGGCGTGGGCATTGGAGTGGTCTCACGGGCGACAGGTTCCCGCCTCCGTGCTGGGGTTCGCACGGGCTCGTCGTCTTCGTCGTCGAACCAATCGTCGTCTTCGTCGTCATCCTCAGACGAACGGAACACGCGACGAACAACGATCAGGAGCACCAACAAGCCCAGCAAGCCACCGGCGCCGGCGCCAACCACGACCATCAACGGTTGGCCAAAGACTTCGATGGCATCTCCGTCGTTGCCTTGGTCCACGGCAGGACAGCCGTCTGCAAATCCATCGGCGCCCAACGGTTCAGTGGGGCACTGATCGAATTCGTCGTTGACGCCGTCGCCGTCCGTGTCGCGCTGAATTGGGGCACAGCCGTTGGCGTCCACACGATTGCGATCGCCAGGTGCGGTGTCTGGACACAGGTCTGGGTTGGTTCCCGTGGCGTTGTCGCCAAGTCCGTCCTGGTCGTCGTCCAACCATTGGCTGGGATCTTCGGGGAAGGGCTCGTCCACGAAACCGTCGCCGTCGTCTGGGCAACCGAAGTGATCGAGGTTGTTGGCCAACGAACGGACCGAGGTCCCGGCCTCCAACGGGCAGGCATCGGCTTCGAATCCAGCAGGTTCGTCGCCGTATCCGTCACCGTCGGTGTCGTTCCATTGCGTGGATTCCAGCGGGAAAGCGTCTCCTGTTTGGTTGACGCGCAAGCCGTTGTCGCCCTCCTCCCATGCTGGGCAACCGGCCACGTTGTCGCCGTCCAGATCGTCCTCGCAGGCCGTCTCGTCAAGGCAGCCGGTCGAATCCACCGGGAAACCGGGCTTCGACGCGGGGCAGAGGTCGTCGGCGTCGGTGACGCCATCGCCGTCGGTGTCGCGTTGAGAGGCGGCACAACCGGTGGCGTCTGCAGCGTCCCCAGTCGGTGTGTTGGGGCACAGATCCTCCGCGTCACGAACGCCGTCCTCATCGCTGTCCACGTTCTGTTGCTGGGTGTCACAACCGTAGGCATCCGCGGTCCGGAAATCGACCGTTGCAGGACAGCGGTCGTCCTCGTCGTTGACCCCGTCGTTGTCGCTGTCGAGTTGGTTCAAGGCGCAACCCACGGCGTCCACGGTGGCTCCGGCGTCGGTGCTGGGACAGTCGTCGTCGTCGTCCCCGACGCCGTCGCCGTCCAAGTCGTTCAATTGCGGGCATCCACGTCGTTCCGCTCCACCGGCGATGAGGGGTGTCCCGTTGGCAACACCTGGAACGAGGTAGCACTCGTCGCCGTCCACGCCTCCAATGTTGTCACCGAAGCCGTCGCCGTCGCTGTCCGTTGTTTGGGTGGGTTCCAATGGGAACGCATCGTCTTGATTCGCTCGGCCGTCACCGTCGGTGTCGGGGCAACCGTAGAGTGGAACTTGCACGCTGTTGCCCTGTTCATCTTCCCCAAGGCCAGTCGTGGAGTTCCCGAAAGCGTTCAGGCAGCCGTCGAGGTTGAGCCCAGCACTGCCGTTTGTCGCGTTATAGAACGATGTCCACTCGTCGGGCACACCGTCTCGATCGTCGTCCACTGCGGCGAAAATGAGCGTTGGGAAGTGGTCAGAATTGTTTGCACCAAGGCTCGAATTGTCGCCGTAGCCGTCGCCGTCGGAGTCAATCCATTGCGTGGGGTCGTCCGGCCACAGGTCCGCGCCTTCTGCGACGGACCAATTGTAGGGGAAATCCTCGGGAGGTCGCGGATCTGAGGCTCCGTCACCGTCGCGGTCCTCGCAGCCTCGGCGGTCGCGGAAGGAGGTCCCGTAATCGTAGGGACACTCGTCGCCGGTCAATGCGTCGGTCTTGTCGTCGCCCCAGCCGTCGCCGTCGGTGTCCTTGTATTGGCGTGGATTGTAGGGGAAGAGGTCCGGTTCTTGGTTGTCCAAGGCCGTGTTGCAGCAATCTGGGCCGCTGTTGTCCCCGCGACCGTCGCCGTCGCTGTCGAGGGATTGCTTCCAGTTGAGGATGAAACTGTCACCCTTGGTCCAAGAACCAGAGTTGGTGGACCAGCCGTCCTGATCGTTGTCTTCACACCCCTGACGGTCAAACCACGACGAGCCACGCTCGGGACAATCGTCGGTCACGTCGTCCCAACCGTCGTCGTCGACATCGGAGCATCCAAGTTTCCCAAAGGTGCTGGTGCCGGTGAAATCGGGGCAATCATCGGCGAAGGGACCCGACGACAGGTCGCCGAAGCCGTCACCGTCGCTGTCTTCCCATTGTCCGCTGACGTTCGGCAAATCGTCGAAGACGTTCGGGATGTGGTCACGGTCTTCATCCAAAACGAGACGGATCACGTGCACGTCCTTGTTGAAGGCGTCCACCAAGGTCAAGCCGCGCCACTGCGCGTCATGGTCTGAAGGATCGGTTCCGGTATGGCCGTGTTGCGGAAGCACCTGAGCATCGGCCGGTACGCCACTGAAGGTCACGGTGCGCACCCGTCCTGCATCGCTGAACGGCAGGAGGTCTTCCAACAGTCGAACGGAAACGTCAGAATGCATCTGCAAACCGTCTTGGTTCGAGGTCCAGAGGTCGCCGTCGTAGTCGAAAGCAGCACCGTCACCGAGGAGGGCCTCGTCCAGCGCAGCGACTTCCACGCCGTTTGATCCCACGTGGTGAAGGAAACCAAGCGTGCTGTTCCATCGCACCGCAACCGTGCCGTTGTGTGCACTCACCAAAGGTGCACCCAACGTGCCCCACGAAGACGGTCGGAAATCCCGGACTGCAAGGCCGGAGTTGACGCTTGAAACGGCTGTACCGTTGTGGAAGAGGTGCCCTTCAGTTCCGGAGGCATAGACGAGTTGGTGGTGTCCGTCTGCCGAGTGGCCGGCGTACGTCAAAGCCCCGTCCATGGGGAGGTTGGACGCCAAGGTGGCGTTGATTTCCACGCCGTGGGTTGACGAGACGGTCATTTTCGAAAGGTTGGCCAGTGTCCCGTTCTCGGTCAAGGCCCATACCGTTAACCCACCGTCGTAGGTGGCCGCCACCGAGGGGCCGACCATGTCCACGCCGGCATCGAGGGTGCTCAAAGACCACGCCGAACCGTCCCACCAAGACAAGTGGAGGTCCGTTTCGCCAGTTGGAAGATAAAGCGCACCAAGCGACCCGTTGTCCGTGTTGTGAACGAGGGTCACGGGAGCATCCAACGGCACACCCGAACTGACCATGCTCGTGCTCCATCCAGTGGAGGTTTCGTAGGTGTGCCACAGGCGTCCGTCCCCTTGCGTTGGAAGGACGAAATGTTGGACGCCTTCGACCACCGTGGTAGCCAGATGCTCCCCCCACGCTCCGGTGGTCAGCACCGGCGCTTCGACCGCCATGGCGCCGTAGGCGTTGATCTGCCCGAGGGTGTGGTTCCCGTCCGCACCCACGTGTCGAACGACGAGGCTTGCAGGCCCGACGTCGTTGGGAAGTGCGAGCACGGCCTGAAGGCCCGCCTCACCAACAAGATGAGAGGTGACCCATTGGCCACCTGGGGTGCCGTCGAGGGTGTGCTCCATGAGATGCACGTCATGGCCGCCGCTTGCACGGGGCGTCACCACGTGCATGGCGGTCTCGCCACGCAGGGCCGTGGAGAGCATGATGTCGCTGGGCAAAGTCTCGGTCGAGAACTCGAGTGACTGCCAGTCAACACGCTCCCTGACCTCGAGGTTCAGGGCGTGTGCGCCGCCGTTCACGGCAGAAACACGACGGGTGGTGGCGATTTCTTCCAGGCCGTCGCCGTCGGTGTCGATTTGAGCCAGCACACGTTCTGCAGCATGGTCTCCGGGCGAACCGGTGACCAGCGCCTGAACGGTCGAGTCAAAACCCACGCCGTTTCCAAAGTGCAAGGTCAATCGCCCGGGGCTTACGGCAGTCCCTGCTCCACCGATCAGAAGGTCCGGTTGCCCGTCGCCGTCGACGTCACCTGCTGCGGTCAACGTCAGGCCAATCCGAGCGTTCGTCGTCCCGTCAAGGGTCCAAGCTGGCGTGCTTGACATCGAAGGCGCGCCGGCCCAGAGCCACACACGGCCCGCGTTGTAAGCCAAAGTCCCGTTGAGCGGCTCGCTGGCAAGCAGGTCATCGCAGCCGTCTCCTGTGACGTCAGGGATGACCAAAAGGGCGTGACCAAACAAGCGCCCCTGCAAATTGGACACGAAGGTCCGGTCTGGGGTTCCGTTGTACCCTGAAGCGCTTCCGTGGAACACTTCGATGGACGAGAAACCCGAGGGTGAGGCAACGGTGCCGGTGTTGGACACCACAAGGTCTGCCGTGCCGTCGCAGTTCAGGTCCCCGGAGGCAAGGGCTTGGCCAAAGGCCGGGCCCGATTTCGTGGGGAGAATGGTTCGCTTCAGATCAGGAACAGTCCCATTGCCAAAGAAGACGTGGACGGTCCCGTCGGTTCCGTCGGTCAACGATGAAACCGCGAATTCCTCATCGCCGTCAAGGTCAACGTCGGCGACGGCATGGAGACGGTACCCGAGCCCTTCCGATGCTGAACCGTTCGTCGACCAGTCGGGAGACCGGTCGCTCGGGCCTCCAAGGGAAGAAAACCACGCCACGAGCGTGCCGTTTGCGTCGAGGTCGTCAGGAGCACCCACCACGAGGTCGTCAAGGCCGTCCCCGTCCAAATCCGCCATGGCCACGCCGGTGCCGAACAGACCGGTCCCGTTGAGGACCACGGAGGTCCCGTTGCCGAAGGCCACGTGCACCTCATCGGCCAAGGGCAAGCCAAAGGCCAAATCGTCGCGTCCGTCACCGTCGAGGTCACCCTGCACGGATTGGCCCATAGCAGCGTGATCGTCCCCGAGCATGACCGTGGATGCGAGGTCCCCGGAGACGCGGCCTTCGCGCTGGCCGACAAGGCTTCGAATCAATTCCAAGCGGGAGCCTTCCGAGGCATCGATGGCGGTGGCGACTTGGGCCACGCCGTCGAGGTCATGGTCAACGCCAATCGCAGCCGTCAAGTCTGCATTTTGGGTCACCACGCTTCGCAGGAATCCCGTCTCATGGCGCTGGTAACGGACCAGTTCGCTTCCGATGACCGTGTAGAGTTCCACCGCGTCGTTCACCGACGTCATTTCGACTTCCCCAGAAACGGGCCCATTATCGATGAGGGTTCGGTTCCAAAGCACCCCTTCGTTCCAGACCATCCACAGGTTCCCGTCGCCGTCGACCACCGCGGCATGTTCCCTGTCGTCGTGAATGGCGAGGGAAATGGAGGAGGCGTTCACGTCGTGCATGAAAGTACGAACGTGCCAGACTTGATTGAGGTACATCGAATTTGGAAAAGCCTCGCGGGCTGAGGTCAGGTTGTCTCCGTCACGCACGATGAGACGGGCTCGGTCGTCCGTGGTCGCGGCCACGGCGCACACAGGACTGTCCGATGCATCGCTGACCGTGGTGGCGATGCTGGTGGACCAGGTGGCGGGTGTTCCGTCGGCCTGGACGTTGTCCTCACCCAAACGGCCGTGATGGACCTGCCCGGCCCCGTCGATCCAACAGAGGTGGCGCATGCCTGTGGGCGACACCGCCCCCACTGGCCCAAAGACGACGTTTTCGCTTTGCGAGAGGTTCTCGCCCAAGACCCACGAGTCGATGACGGATTCTTCGCGCACCGTGGCGTCGATGAGACCGGCAAGGCTCGCCGTACTGCCCCCGAATTCATGGCTGTTCCCAACCGTGCTTGAATCGGGTGCAGTGCCCGCGCCGTTCTCGATGTCCAAAAGGGCGCTCAGGCCGACGGTCTGAACCGACAGGAGCATCAGGAAACACATGAGAAAAGCCTGCAGGGTGCGAACGCGCTGCAGGGCCATGGCTGAGGATGACCGAGGTCGTTGAAAACCCATTCCCTATGAGGCGCCGTATCGCTGTACGAATCCTCTTGTGGAATCCCTCGATGCATCAGCATGGCGGGACACGTGCTCGTGTTGGCTGCAGGCCAACTGCCGCTTGACGGCGTCCCTGTGTCGGTCGTCAACGAAGCCACCGTGGTCCTCGGCTGCGACGGAGGTTGGAGGCACGCTGCAGAATTGGGCCTTGAGGTGTCCGTAATCCTCGGGGACATGGACAGCGCCGGCGATGCTCCGAGCGACCTGCCTCGGATTGAACTTGGAGACCAGAACGCCACCGACCTCTCGAAGGTCCTGACGTGGTGTGCATTGCACCACCCCGGCAAGCCTGTGCACGTGGTGGGTCTGGACGGAGGGCGGCTCGATCACCGCCTCGCGACGCCCGCAGCCCTGATTGAGGCCAAGAGCGACGCGGTCTTTCACCTCGGGGGAGGCGACCTTCGTTGGATTTCCCCCGGAGCCCTCGTCGAGGTGGATGCGCAAGCGGGCATGGTGATTGGATTGCATCCGTACGGAGAGGTGGCGCTTGCCCGATTGGAGGGCGTGGAATGGCCCCTCAAAGATGCGAACCTCACGACCGGCACCCGAGGCGTCCACAACGTCGCCACAGGCCCAACGGTTCGAATTGAAGTTGATTCAGGCGACCTCATCCTCAGCCGCTCAAGCGTTCATTTCGCATGACTGGGCAAGGCATCGTTGAGCATGGTGCTGTAGTCACCTTCACCGTCCCACTGCTGGGCCACCACGTCAACCCTCGAACGCTCGCGGGTTTCCTCGAAGGTCCCCCACCGTTGCAACAGGCCCAGCCTGTAGGCCATGCGAGGGCTGTGCCCGGGCAACAAGAGCCGCCACACATACGGGATCCGAACGGGGGAAATCTTGTTGATTTGCGAACGAAGTTCCGTCGCACATGACGTTGACAGCGAATGGTACCATTCTGGCTTGCGCGCCAGTTCATCGGCCCTGCGTGCAAGCAGCATGAACAACTGGCGCTCGCGGCGTCGTGAGGTGGTCGTGCGGTACCGGTGCACCTGATGCTTTCTGGCGTTGGTCCGGAGGAAGATCATGTCCCGTTCAAACCCGATGGAGAGGTACAGCTCGTATGCACGCCACATGCCTTCCCACGGTGAGAAACGGTCGGAGGCATCCCGACGCGCCTCGAAGGAGAAGGTCACCGCTTTTCCGTCAAGGAACTCGAAGGTGAGCATGGTGTGCGCAACACCCTTGATCTTCGAAAAGTGGTCGACGATGTACCAGACGTCTTTGATGGCGTTGAGGTCGAAGACCACGTCGTTCGCCCATGCTTCCTCGCGGTCTTTGGTGTCCCGCCATGTGAAATCACGGATGTGAGAGAAGGTCACCGTCCTCGCTTCTTCGTCCACCTCGGCCGTGGCCTGATGCCTGCAGTAGTCGCACCAATCACGATCCAAGGACGCAATCCGCCTGCGGTACACCCGGTAGAACAGCCACAGACGAAGGGCAAGCCAGCCCAACAGGATCCACGCGACCACCCGCAATCCAAGCGGTGTGGCGTCTGGAAACAACACGCCCATTGGCCGGTGTTTTTGCGTACGGCGGATAGACCCGTCGGAGGTTGGAACATTCACGACCGCATGTGAACGACGTCTGGAGACGGTTCACGCACCTTCCCAAGCGTATGCCGCAGGCAGGACTCAAGCTCCGGATGTTGGAATTGGAATCCGAGTTCAAGCAGGCGCTTGGGCTCAACATGTTGTCCTTCCAAAATCAGTTCCTGGCCCATTTCCCCAAACATAAGGCGGATGACAAATCCTGGCAATGGCGCAAAAGAGGGGCGGCGCAAAACGCGCCCGAGCACCTTGGCAAAGGTCCGCTGTGGAACGGGATTTGGCGACGTCATGTTGAACGGACCTTCCGCTTCAGAGGTCATCATCAGGTGATGTGCTGCGTGGATGTAATCGTCCATGGAAATCCACGACAAGCGCTGACGTCCACCTCGAATCGGCCCGCCTGCACCCATCTTTGCGGGGAGAAGCTGTTTGCCGAGGAGTCCTCCGGCCGCGGTGGTCACCAGTCCCGTTCGAAGGTGAATCAAGCGAATGCCAGCCTCCTTCGCAGGCAAGGCTGCGTCTTCCCAACTGTTCGCAAGGTCGCAGAGGAAGCCTTCGCCCCGGGAGGAGGTTTCGTCCAAGACCTCGTCACCTCGGTTGCCGTAAACGCCGATTGCAGAGCCAGAAAGGAGGACCTCAGGTCGATCTTTGGCAGATGCAAGGGCTTCAGCAAGCCGACGCGTTGGCCCCGTTCGGCTGTTTTGAATCAGGGCTTTTCGTGCCTTTGACCACCGCTTGTCTCCAATCCCGGCGCCAGCGAGGTGAATGACCGCGTCGAAGCCCTCAAACGAACCTTCGAGGACTTCTCCGGTTTGGTCGTCCCATCGAACGACTTCGCTTGAGGCAAGGTGCTTGGGAAGGACGGTTTCCTTTCGAAGCAAGCGGACCACGTCGTGACCTGCAGCGAAAAGAAAGGCACACAGTTGCGTCCCGATCAATCCCGTTGAACCGGTAACAAGCACGCGACGTCGGGGCAAGTCCACGGTCTCTTGAATGCGCTTGAGGTCTCCACGGACCCTGTCACTTCGAAACCTGAACATGGAGCGAATGCGAGGCATCACCGTAAGACGCGCCGTCCAACCGCTCAGGAGATGGAAGGGCAAGCGCCAGTTGACGGTGTCAACGACCTTCGATTCCGATCCATCCGCATCGAACCGATGCTCGTGATCCCATGTGCCGAAGGGCCCCTTGACCATGCGATCTGAGAAAGCCGATCCAGTTTTGACATCAAAATGCTCGGCCACCCACATCGGACGAAGGGGGCCGAGGCGCATTTTGAAGCGGGTCTGTTCGCCGTTTTCGAGCCCTCCAAGTTGGACGGGAATGAGACGTTCCCATTCTGGCATGATACGGACAAAGGCCTCGGGCGAATCGTGCCATGCCCAGAGAAGTTCCTGCGAAGCGGGCATGGGCGCGTGGTGCTCGAAAACAGGCATGCTCAGACCCTCGCTAAAACGCCGGTTGCCGCCGGAACGGGGTTCGAAAGGTGGCCAAGCCACGGTGGAATCGATCCTGCAATGCCGGCCAAATGGTCGAGGAGGACCAAAGGAGCCATCCTGGGCAAATGGCCCTGCCTGTACGCGTGGATGGAGCGAATCACTTGCTCGCGTCCTTGCCCCGTCAGCGCGAGGTCCATGCGCGCAAGCGCACGCTCCATCGCATGGGCGAAGCGCCCGCGGTGGGTCAGAACGTTGAGGTGTTCTTGGGCCTCAATCATGTATGCCAAGGCGACTTCTGCAGCGGGCAAACCGGCATCAAAACCTTTGGCGATGGTGCGGCCAAGTTTGCGTTTTGCATCCGCTGTGCGAGCCACAAGGAAAATCTTGTGTTCCTGATGAAAATTCATGATCCGCTGGGCCGTCCAACCCTTGCTCCCTGCAAGGCTCCACCTGTGGTGGAAGTGGACGCGTGCGAGGAAATGTTCGGCTTGATTGGGATCGTTGAGCCGGCCTTCCTCGATGACAGGAATCTGGGGGTGCAACGCCATGAAAACCATGGCAAAGACACCGACACCGTCCCGTGAGGGGCGTCCTTCTTTGGCGGGGTGAACCTTGACGCGCTCGACGCCGCAGGACGGTGAATCCTTCTTGAGCACCAGCCCGTTGACGCCGAGTCCAGCTAAATCGTCAGAGGTTTGCTGGGCCCAAGCCACCATGGAATCGGTCAAATCCTTTCCAGATCGTGGTTCGATCAAACGAACCCCATCTGGACCTCTCGACAGACGAATGGTGGGGCGAGGCGTACCAAGGCCAATGCCGACTTCAGGGCACACGGGCAGGAGTTTCAGGTGCTCGGACCATGCGCGGGAGAGCGGGCGAAACTCGCAGGCGTCACCGTTGTACCGGACGGGAGAGCCAAGGAGGCACGCCGATGCAGCAACGAGAGGTTTCTCCATTGAACCGCAAGAACTTCGAGGACTATTTGAACAGCCGTTTCTCGCTGACTCAGACGTCGCGTCGCGGTGGCATCCTGTAGGAGGCTCCAAGTCCGAGTTGTGCGGGCCCTGGGCCGTAGCGCGAGATGTATTCTCGGGCTTTCACTTTCTTTTCCGTGCGGTGTGACATCATGCAACGTACTTTCCCAAAGACGGCCCGTTCGGTCCAGCCTCGGTCGAATTTTCCGCAGACCCAGCCGATGCCAGCGTAGGAGTTGGGGTCCCTACCGTCCAGAGCCCAACGGTCGTTCAGAGCCACCATCCAATCGAAGGCCAACTGAGGCGTGGGCGCCCATTCGAGGATTTTCTTCCCCCAAAGCATTCTGAGGTAGTTCTGGATGATGCCGTCTTGCATCAGTTGGCGCTGTGCCGCGTTCCAAAGTGCGTCGCCGGTTTCGGCGGCTTCCAACTGCTCGAAGGTGTAGCCACCAGGCCGCGAATCTGCGGCGTGTTCGGCCAACGTTGCTTGCGCCCACTCGGGGATGGAACTGTATCCGTCATGGTCCTCCACCATGTGCGCGTGGATGAAGGCCAGATCCCTCCATGTGACGACTTGGTCGAGGAATGCTTCGGCTCCTGCAGGGAGGCCCCACCAGCCAGAGCGCCGTCCGTCCGATGGCGGCGTAATGTGACCTGGATCCCAGTCGTACAGATCGAGCACGTCCTTGACCATCTGCTGCGATGAAATGTGTCCAAAGTGAAGCCAAGGGGACAGGCCGGTCGCGGCCTGGAGGTCCGGATGGTTGCGGTCTTCATGGTAGCGTTCGAGGCGTGCGTCGAGGAACTTCCGCCAACGCTTGTGTGCAGAGATGCTTCCTCCCTTCATTTTGGGGACGGGCATCACGTCGTGGTCGATGTCCAACGATCTCAGAGCCTGTCGCCCGATGCTGTCGCCTTCTGCGGTTCGCCAAATGAACTCCAGGGGCGTTTTGGGCGTGTCGGTTTCCTTGAAGGCCAAATCCACGAGTTGTTCATCCACGTCAGGCAATCCAAGCGCGGGAGCCAGCGGGTGCTCCACGGGCAAGTCGGCCAGGTGGTCTTCGATGGTCTTGTGCAGGTGGCGGCGAAGGGAGTGGGCGGTGGTAAACGCCCGACGGGCGTGACGCATGGCCATGAAGCCGTTGCCGTCGACCAAATGGACCTCGCAGGGCGCGAGAGCCAAGGCGCGCTCAGCAACTTGCCTCGGCATGTAGGTGGGATAGTCGTCGATGACCAGCACATCGGCATCGACACTCATTCGCGCAAGAAGGCCACGAGCTTCCCCATGCCGGGTCTCAACATAGGGGACGTAGGAGACACCGCTGCCAAGGAGGTTGGTGCGTTGGTCGATCATCCCCTGCAGCACGAAGGTGTGGATGCGGTCATTGGCCCACCGGTGGCCGATGGCCAAAGCCTCTACTACAAGAAGGGGGATTTCACGCTCAACCGCGAGTTCCACGGCATGTTGGAGGGCGAGATTGTAATTCGTGCGCCTCGAAGAGGTCATCCAATAGAGGACGTGTGCTCCTTGGTGGCCGTCTTTCGCGGCTCGAACGGTCAGCCTTGGGCTCCGCTGCTCTGCTGTAGCAACGGCGGCCATCGAGGTTCATTTCCCTGCCGTGGTATATCAAGAACCGTTCAGGGTCCTGCGGAGAGCAACGACGGTTCATATACCGATGCACTTCCTTTCAATCATGGCCATCACGATTGAGTCCACCAACATAGACGTCCCAGCGCAGGCACAACTGCCAACCGCGTTTGGCACGTTCACCCTGCATGCCTTCGTCGATCCGAAGACTGGGGCCGAACATGCGCTTCTGACCGTAGGCGACCTTGCGTCCGCAGACGCACCGCTGGTGCGCATTCACTCCGAATGCCTCACCGGTGACGCGTTTGGGAGCCTCAAGTGCGACTGTGGCCCTCAACTGCAACTGGCCATGCGAGCCGTGCAAGACGCCGGAGTCGGCGCGGTCGTGTACCTCCGTCAGGAAGGACGAGGCATCGGCCTGTATGCCAAGGTTCAGGCCTACCACCTCCAAGACTTGGGTTACGACACCCTGGACGCAAACCTTGCTCTTGGGCTGCCTGCCGACGCTCGAACCTACGAGATGGCGGCTGCGATGCTCAAGGAACTGGGCGTCAACCGCGTGCGGTTGATGACCAACAACCCGCTGAAGCGCAAGGGGCTGGTCGATCACGGCATCGACGTCGAGGACCGCGTCCAACATCTGGCAGGCCTCGGCAAGCACAACATTCGGTATTTGGAGACGAAAGCAGAACGAATGGGGCATCTTCTGCCCATGCAAGGAGCGTGACTTGAATGGGGGAACCTATCTTAACCGCTGCGAAACTCACCAGAAAGGAAGTGACTGCATTGACGAAAGACATGATTGGCCAAAAGGCCCCGTCCTTTGAGCTCAACACCGATGACGGGACGGTTTTCGACTCGAGGAGCCTTGACGGGACCTGGCGTCTCATTTTCTTCTACAGCCGTGACAATTCGCCCACCTGCAAGCGCGGATGCCTGACGTTCAAGGAACAATACGACCTGTTCGTTTCTGCTGGCTGCTCCATTGTTGGCATTGGCCGTGATTCGGTCGAGAGCCATCGTTCGTTCAAGGAGGGATTCAATGGAGGCCTTCCATTCCCGATTTTGTCCGACCCCGAACGGCAAGTCGCCACGTCCTACAACGTTCCAATGCACCTTGGCCGCTTCCCTGCCAAGTCGTCGTTCCTGATCGGCCCAGACGACACCGTGCACTACGTCTACGACTGGCTCTTCCGCCCCCGCAGGCACGTCGCTCGAATTTTGAGCGACCTCACCCGCGTTACGGGCGGTGATGCCTGATGTGGAACGAGCTGTTGCTCGAAGCAGGTCTTACTGAGCGTGAAGTCCGTTCCATCATGGTGTTGGGAAGCAATCCCAAGATGAAAGCCAGTGAATTGGCCAAAGAACTCGACACGACGCGCCTGGACGCTTACAACAGCCTCTCACGCCTCCAAGAAATGGGGATCGTCACCGCCACGGCCGACCGCCCCATGCAGTTTTCCAGCCTCAGGGTCGACGAAGCCGTCCACCACATCATCGAAACCCGACGTGCACAACTCGACCGGTTGCAAGAGGGCTACGATGCACTCAGCGAGGGCACCGGCGACGAGGCCTCGTTTGAGGCCATTCGACGGGAACGTGACGAACCACGTTTCGCTGTGCTGAAAGAGCGAGTCCACATCTACCGCCGCCTGAAGCGCATGGCAGAGGAGAGCGAGGAACGATTGGTGTTGCTCCTTGGACGCTTCGGCATCCTCCACTTGTGCCGTTCCGAAGCTTTGGAAGCCGTGAACACAGCAGCCGTACGAGGGGTGGTGGTCCAAGTCATCACCCAACTCGAACCTCGGACGCTGCGTTTCTACGAACAACTTCACCCCAGCATCGAAATTCGCCACGCCGATGAACTCGATTCAAACGGCTTCCTTCAAGACCAAGCCTACGTGATTCAATTCCTCAACCTCGAGCCAAACCCCGTAGGGCGAGGGAAGGAAGATGCTGCCTTGGTCATTGAATCCGTGCCTTTCGCGGTCTCCCAAGAAAACCTGATCGACGCCATCTGGGAGGAGGCCATCCCCTTCGAATTGGCCGTTGCTCGGTTCACTGAGAACCGCATCAACGACCCACTTCGGTTGACCATCGGGGAAGGTTCCTTCCTCGAATCCCTGCATGCCGCGTTGGGCTTTGACGGGGCTCTTCCAGAAGAAGACACCCCGTTCGATCCTGAAGCGTTCTTTGCCGCGGGCGACACGGTAAACCAAGCAAGGCAAAGCCTGAGCGACGGTCGATTGTCGAACTTGAAGGTGCTTGGCATCGACATTGGACGCATGCTGCGCCAGGTCGGCAACCGTGTGGGTCATGAACTGGCCTTCACCCTCCGATCAATCGACAACGACATTGAATTCCTTGACGAAATGATGGACTGGTGGGAGCACGCCGGCCTCGGCACGCTGCTGTATGGAATCGAACCGGAATTCCACGTTCAAGTGGGACTCCACCATCCTCCCACCGAAGACAACGACGTGCTTCCGATGTGGGAGATGGACGACGGCATCATCGAAGGCGCGCTGATGACGCGCTTCCCTCCCGGCTCCAATGTTGACGTCCGCCGGCAAGAAGGCAGCGGCACCCACGACGACCTCTGGCAATACCACCTGCTCACCCGTTCCGAAGCCTGACCGCGAACGGCGTTTGATAACGGGCAAGTCGATGTGGTATCATGCGTTTGTGGACGTTTCTCCGGTTTATGCTCACGGTCAGAGGCCGACGGGAAATCGATTTGGAACGGATCAAAGGCATGGGTCTCCTTGCCGTCAAAGTGGGACAGATCCTCGCCCTCAGGCCCGACCTCCTCCCACCCGAGCGTTGCCTGGAATTGCAGGGCCTCTACCAACGGACACACACCAAGCAATCGGCACCTCTGGCTCGCCTCATGGAAGCCAATTGTCCGCCGGGCTTTGCGGAACACTTCGCATCCATTGACGAGGACCCTATGGCTGCGGCGAGCATTGGACAAGTCCATGCCGCGACGCTCCTGGACGGTCGAGAGGTGGTCATCAAATTCGTCAAAGACGATTTCGAAGAGCCGTTCAAGAAAGACGTTGCTCGCATGAAGCGCTGGCTCTCTGCCGTGCTGTTCTTTTCCCCAAGGTTGCGCAAGGTCGGGAACCCGATGGCCTTGCTCAACCACATCGAGACCTACCCCCTCGACGAACTCGATCTTCGAAACGAACGCAAGGGACAGATTCGGCTGCTGGAAGCCATTGACAGCGTCAAGGAGGAATTCCCCCTCGAACGCCTCCGCTTCCCCGAAATTCACACCGACCTTTCCAGCGAGCGTGTGCTTGTGGTGGAACGCGTCCGTGAACCCTCCATCGAAGACCGCATTGACGAAGGTAGCCTCGGGTGGGAAGACCTTCTCCAACTCTTCCGAATTCAGGGGGCCTTCATGTTTGGACTCGGAACGTTCCACGGTGACCTCCATCCAGGCAACGCCATGCTGAGCGAGGACGGCACGTACACGTTCATCGACACCGGTGCCATTTGCGAGGCACCCGAACACGTCCGCGCCGCGCTCTTCGGATTCTTCGAACATCTGGCCCGTGGCAACCTCGACGACGCGTTCATCGCCATGCTCGGAATGGCGGCAACTCCCCCCACTGGCGCCAAACTCGAACGGTACATGCGCGACATGCACGTGCTGTACGACGGTTTTGTTGGAACCAGCGTCAGCGAAGTCTCCTTGACCCAGCAGATGATGAAAACCGTGCGGACCGCCGTGTTGGCGGGGTGCACCTTCGGCGAGGAAGCCTTCCCGATCATCCGCTCGCTGATGTACATGGACGGCATGGTTCTCAGAAGCCACCCCGACGTCGACCTCATCACGTCCATGGGGCCGCATTTGGACGCATTCAAAGCCATCATGCCTGAAGCAAGCGTGGATTTGCCGCCACCTAAGCAGCGGTCACGTCGGGCTGGAACGCCTGCTGCGAGCTGATTCTCGAATCTCTTCGTCCAGTTCGAGGATCCATTCCGGCGTCGACCCTACACCAGGAAGCGAATCGTCCTCGCGTGGGTGAATCCCGGTCAACACCGCGATGATCCACTCGACGCTCCGCCAAAACCGAATCAACTCCAACACAGGATTCATCCAATTCGTGAACGCGCAGTAATGGGTGACCCTTGGCAACCCGTGATGCAAAGCATGGTGCTTCGGCGTCTGAATCAGACGAAGCCCTTGCAGGATACGGATCGCCGGGTGCAATTCCCTTGGCGTTGAATGGGCCCATCGGTGGACGATGTTGACGTTCATGCCCAGCAAGCTGAGGAAGACGAGTTGCCACCCGAAAAAGCCGGCAAGGGTGCCGAACACGAAAATGCCAAGGGAGATCAGTGCCGTGGTGCCCATGGCTTCCCAGAAAGTGATCCGTGTGATATGACGCGGACGATGGTGATGGAGGATGTTCTTCCGAATGGCACCCCCAACAAACGGGGTTGACTCCGAACCGTAGCGGTCTTCCGACCAATGAATGACGCCCGAGATGAAGTCCACAAGGAGGTAGATGCCAATGGCCTGAGCCGCAATGATCCACCATGGCCCAGTAGGGACCAACAGGGATGGGTCGAGCAGCATGTGGAACAATTGGAGACTCAACGGTTTAAGCGAGGTGCCGAAATGCTCCGGTAATGACCTCCTTTTCATGATTCAAAGGAGGATTCAACGGCCTCGACATTAGTTGATTTTCAGGTGCAATGAAACGGTCCTTTATACCGGGAATGCAGATGTTGGGTTGATGTCACAACAGCACGTCATCATCGTCGGTGCAGGTCCAGGCGGCCTCGCAGCAAGTTTGCTCCTCGCGAAAGCCGGCGTCAAGGTCAGCATCTTCGAAAAATCTGACCGCGTCGGAGGTCGGACACGAACCATCGAAAAAGAGGGATTCACCTTTGACTTGGGTCCCACCTTCTTCCACTACACAGAAGTGATTGAGGAGATCTTCCAAGCCATTGGACGTGATGCACACGACGATCTCGACCTTGCTCGACTGGACGTCAATTACCGTCTTGTCTTCGGCCAAGGCGGTGAGCTCGACTGCACCAGCGATCTTGATCTCATGAAGGACCGCATTGAAGCGCTGTCCGGCGCCAAGGACGCGGAAGCCTTCGTCACCTACGTTCAAGAAAACCGAAAGAAGTTGGAACGCTCAAAGTCGTGCCTCCAAGAACCGTGGAACGGACCTGGCGACCTCTTGTCCAAGCGTGCCATGCGAGCAGCAACGGTTCTTCGACCCACGCGAAGCGTGGCCGACGACCTGGGACGCTTGTTCGACGACGAACGGCTTCTCCTGGCCATGTCGTTCCAAACAAAGTACCTCGGAATGTCCCCTTTCAACTGCCCCTCCTTGTTCACCATCCTCGCCTTCCTCGAGTACGAACACGGCATCTTCCACCCCATGGGTGGCCTCGGCAACGTCCCCGTTCGCATGGCAGAGATCGCCAAAGACCTGGGCGTCAACATTCACCTCGGCGAAGCGGTTGACCGCGTGATCACCGAGAAGGGCCGCGCTGTGGGCATTGTCACCGAATCCGGTGAGCACCACGCTGACGCCGTTGTGGTGAACGCCGACTTCGCCAAGGCCATGACCGAGATGGTCCCAAACGCCGACCGACGGCGCTGGACCGACGCCAAGCTCGAGAAGAAGAAGTACTCCTGTTCGACCTTCATGCTGTACCTCGGTGTGGATCGAACATACGAACACCTCCCGCACCACCAAATCTACGCGTCCAGTTCTTACGTGGAAAACCTCGAGGACATCGAGAACCGTCACGTCGTGACTTGGGATGACCCCTCGGTGTATGTGCAAAACGCTTGCGTCACCGACCCTGACATGGCTCCTGAAGGCTGCTCCACGGTCTACGTGCTCGTCCCGGTGACCCAAATCCACCCCAACGTGAATTGGGCGGACATCAGCGCCGATTACCGCGAGCGCATCCTCGACCAAATCGAAACAAAACTCGGCTACGAAAACATCCGTGACCACATCGTGACCGAGATGATGATGACGCCCGACGACTGGGGCGACTACTGCTACCGTGGTGCAGTGTTCAACCTTGCACACGGCCTGGACCAAATGCTTTGGCGGCGCCCACGCAACCGCTTCGAAGACGTGGACAGCATGTACCTCGTCGGTGGCGGAACCCATCCAGGATCCGGCCTTCCCGTCATCTTCGAAAGCGCGCGCATCTCGAGCAAACTTGTCCTCGACGACCTTGGCATCATCCCCGATTGGAACGGCGTCAGCACATGGTTCGACTCCGTCCGACGCTCCAAGAACGGACGGCGAGCACTCAAGAGTGTGGGCGCCCCCCGCCCGAACAAGGGTGGCGAGCCCACGGCCTGAGGAGTGAACACGAATGTCTCAACTTCGCATGGCACTCGATGCGTGTGAGCGTCGAGCAAAGGAGGCTTCCTCGTCTTTCGTGGCCTCTTTTGGCTCCCTGCCGGCCATGAAGCGGGCGGCGGTCAATGCGGTGTACGCTTACTGCCGATGGGTCGATGACATTGTCGACGGCGATGCGGACGAGCGGCTCTCAATCACGCCCGAAGTCCTCGAATTCAGTAAACAACGAATGAACGAACTGGTGGAAGTGCACGGTCGCCGGCCTTCGGACCCTCAAGACATGGCGCGCTGGAGGTTGGAAGCCCTCTCAGCCATGCGACTTCGGCTTCGTGCCTTTGCCTCCGGTGAAGGACCTGATGACGACGAACACCCCGTCATGCGAGCAATGGCATGGGTCATGTCCACCTACAGCGTCCGCTTGCTCGACCTTGAGACCATCATTGACGGCATGGAGGACGACCTCTTTCCCACCGAGGTACGGAGTTGGGAGGACGTCCGCGCGTATTGCTTCAAGGTGGCTTCCGCCGTTGGGCTTGTGCTCATCGAAATCTATGGTTACGAAGACGCACGTGCCCGCCTGCACGCCATCGATATGGGCATTCAATTGCAGTTGATCAACATCCTTCGTGACGTCCAAGAAGACCTTGGCCGCGGCCGGGTGTACTTGCCGCTTGACGTGCTCGAATCCCACGGTTTAACCAAGGAAGACCTGGCCGATCATCGCATCGAACAAGACCTACGCTGGCGTGCTTTCATCCGAGATTACTGCGAGGCGGTCGAAGGACATCAAACGTCTGCCAAGGACCTCCTTCCTCTGCTGGACCGCCGCGCACGGGCGCAACCGGGCATGATGGTGGAAGCCTACGAGTCCCTTCTCTCCTCAATCGTACGAACCGAGGGCGCGGTGTTCACCCACCGTCCCAAGGTCGGGCTGCTCACCAAGGCACGCCTCGCTGTGCGCGTGATGTGGTCCAACCTCCGGCGTGACGACCTCAGCCTTGCTTGACGAGGTGCAGCGGTGCCTCCGGCGCACCCACCTGCTCACGCATCCCAAGCGTCCATTGAAGGCATTCGAACGTCGCACGGGCGTGCACGTATTTCATGAGAGCTCGGTGTGTTTCCGGAGCGTTGCCAAGCTCCGCCCGTCGAGCCTCAAATTTTCCACGTTGGCCTCGCATTTCTGCGCCCATGTGGCCCATAAGCCGATGAATTTCCTCCCAAGTGCGGTCGTACGTCGGTGCGTTGATGGAGACGGAACGTGCGTGCAAGCCCTGCATGGGCGTTGCTATGTTGTCCGATACTCCTCACTTCCCTCCTGTATCTATGGTGACCTCACGTGACTCCAAGCAACAGGTGTGGGATTCAAGTCCCCTTGCCCTTTGGCCACGTCATGGCTGAACGGCTCCCCGTCAGCGTGACGGTGCTCCTTCCAACCCGAAACGAAGAGGAAGCCATCGGCGCGACCATTGACGCCATTCCCAAGAACTGGTGCGACGAACTTGAGATCATGATTGTCGACGGTTCCTCGACGGATCGGACCCGAGAGATCGCCTTGGAAAAGGGTGCACGTGTCCATTTGGAGCCTCGGAAAGGATACGGACGAGCATATCGAACGGGATTCGAAGTGGCCAAGGGCGACGTGATCGTCACAATGGATGCCGATTGCACCTACCCTGCGGAAAAGGTCCCGGACCTTGTTGAGAAGTTGCTTCAGGACAACCTCGAGTTCATCACGTGCGATCGGTTGACGCTGGCGGAAGAAGGTTCGATGTCTGGACTCCATGGATTTGGCAACTGGATGCTTTCGTTCACCGCCAGGCTTCTTTTTGGTTATGGCATCAAAGACTCTCAATCTGGCATGTGGGTGTTCCGCAAACACATTTTCTCAAACGAGGACATGCGTCCGACCAACGACGGCATGCCCCTGTCAGAGGAAATCAAAATCCTTGCAAGGCGCCATTTGGGGAAGCAGAAGGCCATCGAAATCTCTGTCCCCTACCGACCTCGGGTTGGCGATGCTGAGATTCACACGTGGGGCGACGGTTGGAAGAACCTGAAGTTCCTCTACGCCCGCCGCCTTGGACTTCACAAGACGCTCACGCCGTGGGGGCCGTCGGAAGACAACACCGACTCGGATGACGGCTCGTTGGTCGTGTGACCGTCACACGTCGTCCCAATCAAAGCCGCCACCAACAGGCTGCTCCGTCGCGTCACCTTCCTCCTCGACCACGGAATCGATGTCCGTTGCCTCAGATTCTGCGGTAACGTTGTCCTGTTGGAGCACACCCCATGATGCGATCAGGTCCACGTCAGAGATACGGCGGCGGCGGGAAAGGAAGGCGTTGAGGGCCAAGAGCCCCACGACCATGGCGCCTCCCGCAAGGCCGAACACCACGGCGCGACCGTCACCACCGGCCTCGACCACTTCGATGGTCGTTGCAATGACGTCGATTTGTGCGGCATCACCAACGCCGTCGGTGGCCACAACACGGACGTAAGGATCTCCAAGGTCGTCAAACACGACCTCGATGCTGCCTTCCCATACCCCTTCAACAAGACCGTGGGTGAGGTTGAGCGTCCAGAGTTGATCCCCGAGTGTGACCGTGGCCTGCACGTCCTCGGTGGTGCCGTCGGCGTCCTCAAGTTCAGCGACGATGCGCAACGTCGTTCGCTCACCCAACACCACCTCGCCAGGTGACACCTGGAGGCTTTCGGCGACGAAGCGCGGCACGCTGGATTGCACGGTGATGTTGACGTGGTCCTCCGACCAAGAACCTCGGGCATCTTGAACGTACACCGAGAGGTGATGGGTCCCAGGAGGCAGCCACAGCGAGTGGTTGGCGTTGGAACTGACCACCTCGAAGCTCCCGCCGCTCCATAGGCGCCATTCCCGGTCGACAAGGTCGCCGTCACGGTCGACGGACCCGTCGACCAACATGACCTCGGCGCCGGGAGCAAAGGAGGTCAAATCGTCGGGGGACAGCACAATCGCGGTTGGCGGAGAAGGGTCGAGCGTCACCGTCACGATGCCGGTTCGTACCGCCCCGGTGTCGTCCTCGAGCAAGAAGGTCAGGTCATGTTCACCCGATGGGAGCCAGACCTGATGGAGCCTTGAGGCGTCCACGCCGGAAAGAATGAATTCGTCGTCGACCGAAACGGACATCGTGAACGCATCACCGTCCGCATCAAAGGACGAGCGGGCGTCAAGGACGAGGGGTTGAGACGACGATTGGGCGTGCCCCGGTTGCGGGGCGGTCACCTCCAGTACGGGTGCTGAAGGAAGCACTTCGAGTTCCACCGTTGATTCCACCGGGTCGTGCAACCCGTCGTCCACAGAGAGCGTGATCGTGTGGTTTCCTGCGCTTAGGCGCGCCTCAAACAACAGCCAATCGACGCCTTCAGGCGTCAAACGACCGTCAAGGTCACTGGTCCACACCACGTTGAGGTATTGCGAGCCGCCAGCGGGCTCGCCGGGGACGCACCACCAGGACCGGTTCGTTGGGAAGGTGCTGCAGGATGCATCCCAATCGCCTGATCCCTCTGCGCTAAAGTCGAGGAGATCTGCGCTTTCGACCACATCGCCGTCCGCGGGCGAGGCAAGAATGGCTCGAGGAATGCTGTCCACCACGGTCACGAGCATGCTCGTGGAGCGAGCCGAGTCAACGTGTTCTGGGCGGTCGTCGTTGACCGTCATGGTCAGGGTGTGCACGCCACGGCTGAGCCATCCGCTCCATGTGCTGAAGACCGGGCCCTCACCCTCGGCGAGCACCCCATCGACGCTCGATGCCCAGGAGTACGTGAGGACGTTTCCTTCTGGGTCGGCCACCGCCGAGGCATCCAAGGTCACCATCGAGGAGGAGGCGTTGCTTTCCCGCTCGACGGTGAACGACGCTTCTGGCACCTCGTTGTACAACGTGACTGGAACCGGGTAGGAGACGTTGTTCCCAAGTTCGTCCATGGCGATGACGAGCATCTGGAAGGTTGGAGGGGTGTCATCGAGCACGTGGTTGAACGTCCACACAAGTTCGGTGGCGCATGGCGTGGTCACGTCAAGGGAGGGCGATGGACCTGTGTAGCCGTCGAATTCGAGACCACAAAAGATGACGTCCCCTTCAGGGTCTGACGTGCCCGTGGTGTTGACGATCACCGTTCCAGTCTGAGGCATCACGAGTTCGCTCCACGGGTTGAGGCTCGGTTCGAAGTCCAACGAAAGCACTGGAGCCAAGTTGACCAACTCGATGGTCCTGCTCTGGGTGACGCAATGCGAAGGATCGCAGACCTTTACGGTGATTTGGTGAACGCCATCGCTCAGCGTGCAACCATAGGGGTCGTCGCTGTTCACCGTGAAAGGTGCTCCCTCCGCAGGGGTACGCTCCCCTGGGGCTCCTGAGCCCGTGCAGCTTTGGAAGAGGTCTCCATCGATGGTGCTCGTCCACGCGTAGGTCAACGGGTCGTTGTCCAAATCCCACGACGTACTGGCGTCGAACGTCACCTCCCCGTTGGACGGGAAGACGGTCTCATCCTCGGGCGACGTCCAGTTCACAAATGGAGCCTGGTTGGACAAAGGAAGGTCACAATAGACCGTCGTGACATCGTCAAAGAGCACCTCGACGCTGGTGGAAACGCCTGCGTACGTGCAGGTCACGTTGAGGTCCCCATACGCGGAGGCTCCATTCGTGTCGATCACGCGAGCAATGGCGTCCTGAAGCACCATGTGCCCGTTGACGTCGGTCGCGAGCGTGCGCGCAGGAGCCACCGCCGTGAACGCCAGGTCAACCGACGCGAAGGGAACCCCGTTCCCGACGAGGTTGCGCACCCACACCTCCACAGGCCACGCTTCCTCCACCATGCTGGTTGCATCCACGTTCACGGCCGTGGAGGCGTCCAGTGGCGTGTTGGAGAGGTGAAGCGTGGATCCGTCAGTGAGGTCGATCGAGGCACCGGTGGCGGCGAGAACCGTGAGGTCCGTGTCGGTGATGTTCACGTCAGACGCGCGAAGCGTCAAGGCCTCAGCACAGCCCGTGATGTCCAGCCGATCGATGCGGAGCAGCTTTTGGTCACTGAGAGCCAAGCAACCTGCATCGTCCAGGGTCGCGTCGTGCAGGTAGGACACGCGCTGACCGGGGATGTCTGCGTTCCATTCAACGCCGGCGTGCACGCCATGGAGCCCGAGCCCCTCGATGGCTCCGTCCGCCGCCTGCACGTCAACTGCGGGGAGAGCGTCTCCATTCCCGTCGGTCGCATTGGCCCAGACGGTGATGTTCATCAGGCGGAATCGCCCGCCACGCTGACCGATGTTCAGGTTGCTGTTGTCGATGGCGATGGGAATCATGCCCGGTGCGACGTCCTCGACGAGCAGGTCCTCGATCCACAGATCGACGGAATCTTCGATGACAAGGCCGCTTCCAGCGTTCCCACGCACCTCACAGTGCTGGCACCTGACGTCACCTGAGTTGGATTCGATGTCGTTGGAGCGAAGGTAGTGCAGACCGGCTTGTTGGCCTGCAAGAACGCCGGTTTGCCCGTTGTTCGAGGCGGTAAGGTTGCTCAACTCCACGCTTCGCCCGTCTTCAACAAACAAGCCAGAAAAGCCGTTCCCGTCGAGCAACAAGCCGTCAACGATAACCTCGGAGTAATCGACGCGCAACCCGTATTCGCTGTTGTTGCTGAGGTTCCAGGTGCTCCCTTGCATCGAACCGCCTCCTGAGGCGTGCACCCCGGAACCGGGCGAGCCGGAGACGGAAAGACCGTCGAAAGTCGGAGCGAAATACCCGGACCGAACCGCGACACCAGACGCATGTGCCCCAGCGCCTGCACCGGCATCACCGGCATCAACGACGGTCAAATTCCTGA
>MDSV01099124.1_pt1 | contig 26646 bp, 16 predicted proteins | sample 810851 | NCBI WGS metagenome assembly MDSV01 (sample SAMN05326640, study PRJNA326480) | marine metagenome | isolation source: seawater | place: Atlantic Ocean: North East | collected 2012
TTATCCCGGGTTAGTAGCTTAGTTGGGAGAGCGCGGCACTGAAGATGCCGAGGTCGCTGGTTCAAGTCCGGCCTAACCCACCATTTTCGTATCGATTAGTTTTGTTTACAATTCTGATTCAACTAAATGAAGCTAATTTTGGGGGCTTGATTTGTCTAAAACAGCATAGCCTTCATGTGCTCGTGCCCCGTAGGGGCAAATATGGGGTCGAAGAATATCGATAGCGATATTGACTCCTCATCAGAAGATGCTGTGGAAAACAAACCTATCGACAAGGTTTCCAAGGAATTAGCAGGGATTCGGAAAAGAAGAAATTCTGACTCAAAGAGAAGATTCCCCTCTGCCATAGAAGATTGGACATTACTTGCAGGACTTGGATATGGAGCACTGTATGCAATGCTTCTCTTCGGAATGTCTGGCGGAGTATTTGGGGAATCGACATCATTAGACCATTGGGCAAGTGGGACGATTCTTGATGCTGGAGACCAATGCGAAGAGGTTATTGATACTCCTTGGATACACGCTTACCCCGATAATGACGCTGAAGAATTGAAGATTTCTGGTCGTAATTTAGCACAGGGAATTGCTGTATTGAATTGGACGGTGTCGGCGGCGGGTGATGTTGAAGATCCTAACCCATCACAAGGTGAAGTTGAGAAGAAATCAACGCGTATAGATTTCGAAAAATGGGATATTGGAGTCTATGAAGTAGTTGTAATAATCGATGTGTACCAACTTCAAACGAATATGAGTAACAAGTCCGATGATGACCGTGTTAACGGTACTGAAAGGATTACTAAAACTCTAGAATTTGAAATTACCACCAGTGAAAATGCACTCTCATTCCTACCGTTTGTAGATTCTGAAGTTAAGCGTGAAGCGGAACTTGTTGAAGATGGGCCTCGTTCTTGTTGGTCTGTAACCGACCTCGGTAATTGGGGATTCGTTCTGATGGGGGCTGAATTAGGAGGGGGTAGAGAAACCGCTATGCTAACTGGCGGTGCTGCAGGAATTCCTGCTTGGTGGATGGCTTTTGTTTCACTGTCTTTATCGGTTATTTCGTTATTCTTGGCTTATCCTGTAATGTACAAATTATACCATCAAGAGACTGACGATATGCTATCAAGAACTCACATAAGAAAAGTTGTTGCTGATGTATTACGTAATACAGAGAGGAGGCTACATATCTCGATTGATTGGGATTTATACAAGATTGAAGTTCGGGACTTGTCAATTGACATTATGGTACCTTACTCCAATACAGAAGGAACTTTTTCCGACTCAGCAGATGTCAGGTCCGACATCCTAAGAGAAGTTCTTGAAGAATTTGCATTATTCAGAGTATTCAAGCCTGTCCAATTGACTGTTCGGTCAATAGGGGATAATCAAGCGATTGATTTCGAAACCGGTGTCGGGGTTGGCAGCGGCATGATTGAAGATGAAGATTTGGAGGACCAGGATTACACATCTTTCTTCAGAGACCTACACATGTTGTCTAAAGTTGAAGACGAGGTTAGAGAATCTGTCAAAGGATATTTCAAGTCGAAGAAGGATATACTTGAACTTCAAATGGCTACAGTTACTAGCGAGGACTCGATCATATTCGTTAGAGTCGCATACAAGCCAAATCAGAGATTTGCTTTCTTCAGATTCAAAGATTCAAATGCAGATATTGAAAAGCATCTAAGAAAGTATATTTCACGAGAGAACCCTGAATTGGTTGGAACTCAAGAATTAATTGTCAAGGGTAGAAACCTTGTCTCTACTTTAGCAGACCGCTCTGGAGCAGGAAGGGTTGAGACATTATCTTCCAAAGACAGTAAAGATGCACGTGTAGCTGCTGTTGCAAAGCAAGATGGCCTGGGTGGCAGAGTTCTGCAGACCAAACTATTCGGCGATATTCTGTCAACTGTAGAATATACTGCAAATGAAAAGCGTGAAATGATTAACAAATGGGGATTCTGGGGATTGATAGTATTCGTTTGGATTCCATTTATGGCATCAGGAGTTCTAGTTGGTGCAATGTTAGGTTTGCTTTCTCGTATGAAGTTCATGCGCGTACTTTGGGCGACATTTGTTGGCGGGTCGATTGCATCACTAACATGGGCATATACTGCTGAAGGAATTGTTACTGTCATGCACAAGTACAAACTCGAAGCAGCAATTCCTATCGCAATTATTGCATTCATTGGAATGGCATTCCTCCACATGAGATCAACTAAGATTAGGAGACAAGCAGAATTATTCGAAGATACCCTACTAGATTCATTCCACGCCGACATAAGGGACAAATACGGCAACCAGTGAGGCGATTCAATGGTTGGAGATTCTGCTACCTTTGGTATACTAACCGTCTCAGATAGAGCCTCTAAGGGAGAATATCAAGACGAAGGTGGCCCAGCAATTCTAGGTTTTTTCGAAGAAGCTATTTCATCTGAATGGAGTCACCATTACAGAGTAGTTCCCGATGAAATTGAAGCCATTTCTAATGTATTGATAGAGATGGTAGACCAATTAGGGTGCAGCGTGATAGTCACAACTGGTGGAACTGGTCCTGCTGCAAGGGACATTACTCCAGAAGCAACTGAAATGGTATGTGACCGGATTCTACCAGGCTTTGGAGAACAGATGCGTGCTATATCTCTAGAATTTGTACCAACTGCGATACTATCGCGACAAATAGGTGGCACAAGAGGTCAATGTGTCATATTCAATTTGCCCGGAAGGCCAAAGGCAATTAGAGAAACGATTGATGAAATTTGGAAAGCAGTTCCTTATTGTGTAGATTTATTGAATGGACCATACATCGATATGAACGATGATGTATGCAATGCATTCCGTCCCAAAAATGCAAGAAGAAGGTGAAATTATGAATGGAAATATTTTGATAACTGGCGCTAAGATGGTTCTTCCGACAGGAATCGTAACAGGTGATTTGAGAATAACTAATGGAGAGATATCAGAGATTTCAACAGATGAAAGTCTGATGCCACTAGATGGTGAAATGGTTCATGATGCAGCAGGATTGTATCTACTTCCGGGTATCATTGACCCTCAAGTTCACTTCAGAGACCCAGGGCAGCCGGAGAAAGAAGACTTGCACACAGGTTCACGTGCTGCTGCTAGTGGCGGTGTAACTTCATTCTTGGATATGCCAAACAATGTCCCTAGCCAAACAACATTACAATCGATGTATGAGAAATTAGAAACTGCATCAAATCGTTGTGTAACTAACTATGGGTTTTTTATTGGGGCTACTGAATCGAATGTTGAAGAATTGCAAAAGGCAGTAGGAACTCCTGAGGCTCCGATTGCAATCCCTGGTATATGTGGAATCAAGATATTCATGGGTTCATCAACTGGTGACCTATTGGTAAATGAGTCAAATGCTCTGAAGACTATTTTCGATAATACAGCAGGTTTGATCGCAGTTCATGCTGAAGATGAGACTAGAATGATCGAGAGAGAAAAGATGATTCAAGGGCGCACTGATATGGCTGCGCATGCTGAATGGAGAGACGAAGAAACAGCCTTAATCGCAACGAAGAGAGCAGTAGGATATGCTCAAGATAGTGGTCATAGATTACATATTCTGCACCTAACTTCTGGAATTGAAGCTGAATGGTTAAACGGATTGACTTCACTAACTGGTGAAGAAGGTAAACCACATATTACTACAGAAGTGCTACCTCAGCATTTGACATTTGATGAAACAGATGTTGAAGTTCTTGGAACTCGATTGAAGATGAATCCGCCTATCCGATATCAAAAGGATAAGGAGATTCTATGGAAGAGGTTGCATGACGGCACTGTAAATTGCATCGCTACAGATCACGCCCCTCACACCCTTGAAAACAAGGCGAAAGGCTTCCCTCACGCTCATAGTGGAATGCCGGGAGTTGAGACATCACTTCCTGTAATGCTAACGCATGCAACAAAGGGCGAGTGTACAATAGAGCAAGTTGTTCAGTGGATGTCAAGTAACGTTGCAGAATGTTATGGGATGATTGGTAAAGGGAAACTTGAGAAAGGGTATGATGGAGATATTGTTCTTGTTGATATGGATAAAGAACAACTTGTTGAAGATAAGAATTCATGGTCTACTGTTGGATGGAATCCATTCGCTGGAAAAACGCTAGTGGGATGGCCGGTTCTAACAGTAGTTGCAGGTGTTCCTGTGTTTGAAAGAAACGACTCTACAGGACCAAAAGGAAGGTGCATTGTTGAACCGGGTCAAACAGGAAGTCCGTTGGTAATGACTCCATGGAATTAAATATCAATGTAAAATAGAATAAAATTCCGCTAAGTTTTTTACTAGAAGATGTTTCTTCGAAGCGGGGAAACACAATGAGTGGACTAGAAGAAAAACTTGGACCTGGGCATCAACAGATAATACTTGGCTTGCTAATATTCGCAGCAGGCGCACTATGGGGCATCATGTTAGCTAATGGAGAAGATACTGATTTGAAGGATCTTTTCATTTCATCAGTGATCATGTTATCTGGTGCAATGATAACACTGTTAGGTATATCATTTGGTACAGATAATGAAGAAGACAGAACCAATGATTTGCAAGATGCTATCGCTGAACTTACTGGAATGTTGAACACACTTCAGGCAAAGGTTACCGGTAGTGATGGCGAAGATGAATAATTACAAGTTGTAAAGCTTGGAATATTTTCTCTCGACATAGTCAAGGAATGGCCCAGGGCTTGGGGCTTTGCCTGTCGCAGACTCGATGAGTTCAGCAGGCGTCATTACTGAGCCTTGCTGATGTATCCTTTCTCGTAACCAGTCAAGCATACTGGACCAATTTCCAGAACCAATTATCTGATCGATATCCCCCAAATCATCAGACATCTTATCGAGTAATTGTGCAGCATATAGATTGCCTAAGGTATAGGTTGGGAAATAGCCAAATGCACCCATAGACCAATGGATATCTTGTAAGCATCCCATTGAATCATCTGGAACTTCAATCCCAAACCAGTCCATCATCATTTTATTCCATGTTGCAGGAATATCTGCAACTTGAAGACCTTCGTTGAAAATCATCTTCTCGATTTCATATCGAATCATGATGTGGAGATTATATGTGACTTCATCCGCTTCAACTCTAATGAAATCTGGCTTCACTTCATTCGCAACTAAATCCAAAGTTTCGAAATCCCAATCTGGACAGTCTGGGAACTGTTCTCTAAACCACGGCATAGCAATTTTCCAAAACTCTGCGGTTCGACCAATTTGGTTTTCCCAAAACCTACTTTGGGATTCATGAACCCCTAATGATACTGCCATACCTACAGGAGAATAGTTGTATTTTCGTGGTAGACCTTGCTCGTACAAACCATGCCCAGATTCATGCATTACTGCATAAAGACAGGAAAACGGATCTTTTTCATCGAATCTAGTAGTGAATCTCGTATCATCAGGCCACAAACCTGCACAAAATGGATGGGTTGAACGATCCATCCTTCCCGCTTCGAAATCAAAGCCCATTGCTTGACTAACACGATTGCAGAATTCTTCTTGTGCATCGATAGGGAAAGTCATCGATTCAGGTAATCGTGGAATCTCGACATCCGAATTCATGATTTTTGATAATAAAGGGACCAATCTATCCTTCAAGCCTGAAAATAATGGATCATAGTCGCCAACAGTCATACCTACTTCATACTCATCTAGAAGAACATCATATGGCGTGTGCTGGCAGCCCAGAAATTCAATTCGCTGATGTGTTAATTTGATCATGTTCTCTAGGTGAGGGGCAAACTGAGAAAAGTCACTTTCACTACGGGCTTTCTGCCATGCAATGAGGGCTTCACTACGGGCTTTGGTGAGTTCTGAAACAAACTCTGTAGGTAACTTCACTGCCTCATCATATTTCCTTCGCATTTCCCTTACGTTGGCTGTAAAAAAGGCGTCATAATCTCCACCTTCTAATTTTGAAATTAATTCACCTAATTCAGGATCGATTAGCCTATTATGGCGTTGCCCTGCTAGCCAAGCAAGGATTTCTCCTCTTGCTTTAGCTCCTTTAGCAGGCATAATTGTCTCTTGGTCCCAGCCTAAATGTCCTTGAATCGCTTCAAATCTGTATAAGTCATTAACTCTAGACATGAATTCTTCCTTGTCGCCCATATACCTTCGAATAGTGATTCCACCTTCAAATTTTCATCGCTTGCTGGGCACAATTTCAAGTCGTAGTCGCGCATCCGCTTAACATGGCCTCTCCCTTCCGCCGCAAATCGAAGGGTGGAAAAGCCAAAAAAAAGAAAGAAGATGATTTAGAAATTGAGGAAGTCGTTTTAGCCGAAGTTCCTGAAGAAGAACCTGAAAATTCATCAGATGAAATAGACATAGAAGCGGCGTTGTTGGAATCTGCTAAACGGGTCACTCACACATGCATGGACATCAGAAGAGGAGAAAATGTACTGATTGTTTGTGACCCAACTACTGGAGAAATTGGACAAGCACTTCATCGCTTAGCAACCGAACGTTCGGATAGAGTTCTTCTAATTGTGATGCCCAAAAGTAGACATCATGGTGAAGAGCCACCCGCCCCGGTTGCTAATTTGATGCGTCAACAGCAAATTGTAATCGCTCCTACTCGATATTCACTAACTCACACTAGGGCAATTCGAACTGCTGTGAAAGAAGGAGCAAGGGTTGCTACAATGCCTGGAATGACGCCAGAGATGTTCATAAGTGGTGGAATGACTGCTGATTTTAATGAAATCAAAAAGAATCTTTCAGAATTATCCGGTACTTTGAGAAGAAAACGTTTGATTCATGTCAAGGATACAAATGGAACCGATGTCGAATTCGAAGTTTCCTGGAGAGATTGGAAATTGGATGACAATGGGATTTGTAATAGACCCAGAATGATTACTAATTTACCAGCAGGTAAGGCATTTGTCTTACCACGGGAAGGGACAATGAATGGAACCATTGTCATCGATGGCACATGGGAATCCACAATGCTAGAGGAACCTCTGGAGTTAGTTGTAGAAAATGGAATAGTAATCGACATCAAAGGCGATTCTACCGCATCTCACATCCGACAACAGTTTGGAGAAGCCGCTTCTAGATTAAGATCAAAGGACAGAGAACTGGTTTGGACTGTTGCAGAATTTGGATTTGGGATGAACCCTAATGCAGAAATGATTGGTCATGTACTTGAAGATGAGAAACAGTTGGGTACATGCTATTTCTCGATTGGAGATAATACAAGTTTAGGAGGAAATGCTGCTGTTGTAATTCATATCCCAGGAGTAATTACCAAACCATCTGTTTGGCTTGACGATACACAAATTCTCGATGATGGAGTATTTGTTGGGTAATCAACGATTCTGAGTGCCGCATACTGGACAGAAACGCCAATTGGGGTCAACTCCAATTCTACACCCTCTGCAGTGAAGACCTGAGCGAATTGTTGGTTGCATTGGTTGTTGTTGCTGTTGTTGCCAAGCCTGTTGTTGCTGCTGTTGCTGCTGCCAAGCCTGCTGTTGCTGTTGTTGTTGCTGCTGTTGTTGCCAAGCCTGCTGTTGCTGCTGTTGCTGCTGCCAAGCCTGCTGTTGCTGCTGTTGTTGCTGTTGTTGCCAGGTCTGCTCTTGTTGTGTAGGTTGCTGGATTTGAGGCTTCTGAATTCCGGCTCTGATAGGCTTTACCGGTTTAGGAAGTGCCATTTTTTCAATGACTTCAGGATTCGATTTTAATTCTTCAAGAGTTACTTCTCCATCACCATCAATATCTGCTTCAGAATGCAACTTCTCTGCTTCTTCAAGACCGAGTCCAGTTGCATCAGCTACTTCTTGAACAGATAACCCACCACTGTGGTCGGTGTCTGCTGCTGCAAATGCATCATCTAAGTTTGATTCTGGTTCCGGCTCCAATTCCTGCTCAGGCTCAGGAGCAGTCTCTGGTTCTGGCTCTGTTTCTGGAACCACCTCTGGTTCTGGCTCTGGCTCTATCATTCCGAATGCGCCAGCAAAAGCGTCTGCTGTTTTTTCTGATTCCTTTCTATCATCAACCTGAACTGCAGGAACTTCAACTTCAGGAAGTGGAACTGGATCGGGATTAGGTTCAGGTAACGGAGTTGAAGGCTGAGTTGGTAAAGGTACAGATTCCGGCTCAATTACTATCTCTTCAGGCACTGCAATTTCCTCGGGAACTGCCTCTGTTTGGACAGGGGTGGGTGGCACATAGGCTGTTTCAACTGCACTTGCAACCGCATCCCCACTTGCCAGACTAGCGATCGGAGTTACATGTCCTGCTACATCAAAAGCCGCTTGAACTTCAGATGCTAGAGATAATAATGCATCCTTGTTAGCAGCAGGGTTTGACATCAATGATTCTACGCCTCGTAGGTACTTCGTCGCCTCCCCTTCTCCACCGGTTTGTTGTGCGATAGCAAATAGTTTCAGCAATCTCATAGGATCTGCGATTTCTTGAAGTCGTTGAGATTCAGCATCCGTGAATGTTCCTTCGCTCAATGCTGAAGCTAGTTCTTCAGGTAGAGACATTACGCCAAGATGTCCTGCTACTAAGAAATAAATCTCTCCTCCTTCACAATTCAATCTTTCACTAGCAAGTTCAAAATCAAAATCTCCTGGTTTGAGAACGAGGTCTGAAAGTAGAGAGAAAAACTTCTCAAATGCTGCTTCTCGAGGCATTTCCATCATTTGGTGGAGGCTATCTGAAGATTCAAAAACCCCGAAATATGCAGCAGCCTCATCGACCTCGATGCCTTCAGGCATGGAGACATCTGCAACATCACCTATCATGATTAATCTCTCCCTTTCTAATCCCAACGGTCTGCACTTATTGAGTCTGATGCCTAGTAATTCCCTATTGTTTTGACAAATCTATTATCGCTCTGGATTGAGGTGCTGACCAACCAGTTGTTTGTAACTGCATCAAAATTGAACGTTCATCAGTTCCATCTTTCAAAGCATCCTTGGTCCAATCAACTGCTGCAAGACGGTCTCCTAATTCTTCTTGTGAGAACAAATCCGGATCGATTACTAACTTAGGCTTGCGAACTTTATCTCCAATTGGCTTACGTTTTGCAACCTTTTTGCCTTTCGCTGGACCTCTTGCAGGCCCTCTTGGGTCAAGAGAAGGTTGTTGGCCCCTGCTAGGACCACCTGGAGGGCCTCGACTTGGGCCTGCTCCGCCTGGAGGGCCTCGGCTTGGACCTGCTCCGCCAGGAGGACCTCGGCTTGGGCCTGCTCCACCAGGAGGACCTCGGCTTGGACCTGCTCCGCCTAATGGACTACGTGATTGATTCCTACCTAATACACTAGACATGAAATCGTCATCATCGTCATCGTCATCTTCATCCCAGTCATCATCATCTAGATCCATATTATTACCGCCGAATCTTCGAATTATTACCACAACTAGAATGACAACCAAAAGGCCACCAATTCCTGAAATTGCTAAGAATAGATTTGCATTCATTCCTAGGATTAATTCTCCTTGATCGTCGGTAGATTGAGGTTCTTCGATTTTACATCCTCTTGGAGTAACATCTGCACCTGCTTCTGTATTCATACAGGCGTCTATGTCATCAAATACGCCATCACCATCTGAATCGGATTGGTAATCTGCACATCCAAAATTGATTCTAGCTTGTGCAGTTCTATCACCTGCAGCACTGGTGTTCAGACATTGGTCTGCATCAACTCCATTTGGGTTGTCTCCCCAACTATCCAAGTCTTTGTCTTCCCATTGAGTACTTTCCAGTGGGAATTTGTCATCACCTAGGTAGTCATGGTATCCATCGCCATCAGTATCTAAACATCCGAACCGAGATTTCATTGTGGAATTGCCCCAAACTTCTGGACAATCATCAGATTCGTTTGCTCCAGGAGCTTGAGAATCACCATAGCCATCGCCATCCATATCTTCCCATTGAGTGGAATCTAGAGGGAATGCATCGCCTTCGTGAGTCTCTGTATCTGGATTGTAAGAATATGGACCCTTGTAACCATCGCCATCAATATCTTCAGCAAGCGCTGCTTCATCTAGACATCCATCTGAAAGAACTGGAATCCCAATTTCAGTTCCAGGACAATCATCCATCAAATCATTGACTCCGTCATTATCTGAATCCTTTTGAGCAAGGTTACACCCATTTTCATCAATTGTCAATTCAGGGTTTGAATCCGGACATGAATCGTACGGGTCAAATATTCCATCGCCATCTGAATCTATTTCCTTTTGGCTATCTGAACATCCAATGCCATCAACTGATTCACCAACAGGAGTACTAGGGCACAAATCTTCGGCGTTTGATACGAAATCCTGGTCGTCATCTTTCTGATATTCCGAACATCCAACGCTGTCAACATCTTGGCCTGCAACAGTATTGTTGCAGTCATCTAATTCCTCGGAAACTCCATCGTTGTCTGAATCTACTACGTCTCCGATGATCGGGCAACCTGTACCCATGGTTCCATTGATTACTCCGTAGTCGTAAGGGCACTTGTCAGGTTCGTTCCCTTGTTGGTTGTCTCCCCAACCATCTCCGTCAGAATCTGCCACTTGGGTACTATCATCGGGGAAAGCGTCTGCTGAATCTTCTCTGCCGTCTCCGTCAGTATCAGTGCATCCATAATATGCTACAACAGCCCCTAGAGTGTCCACAGATGAAGTGGAATTACCATAACTGTTAGGACAGTTATCAAGATACAGTCCTGCTCTGTTAGAAGCGTTCTCTAGTGCAGTCCAATTGTTTGGATAGCCGTCGTTATCAGTATCATTTGCAGCGGCAGGGTTAGTTGGGAATTTGTCAGGTAAAGTAGCGCCATCAGAGGAATTGTCTCCATAGCCATCACCATCGGAATCAGCCCATTGAGTCCCATCATTTGGCCACCAATCTGCACCGTCTTCTTCAGTCCATTCTTTAGAAGTTCCGAAATCTGATGGGTCGGAAGCACCGTCGCCATCTGTGTCTACACAACCAAGACGATCTCTCCATGAGAATCCTTGAATCCACCAACATTTGTCTCCGGTTTCTTGGTCAGATGCGTTATCCCCATATCCGTCATTATCGTCATCCTCCCATTGCTTGTTGTTGTATGGGAACAAATCCGGTGTTTGTGCAAGTTCTGATGTTTCAAGATCAGTTTCACAACAATCTGGACCGTGGTTGTCACCTATTCTATCACCATCTGAATCTAATGCTTGTTTCCAATTAGTAGGGAACCCGTCGCCATTTACGAAGGTTGCTGAGTTATCGGCCCATCCATCCTGGTCTAAATCATCGCATCCATACAAAGCCCACCAAGACATTCCATCGTCATTAACGCAATCATCCGCTACATCTGACCAACCGTCTCCATCATAATCATCACATCCAAATCTGTCGATGTAAGAATTACCATTTTCTGAAGGACAAGCATCTGGTGCAGGGCCTAATGGATTATCGCCATACCCGTCTGAATCGGAGTCAGCCCATTGGTTACCAATATGGGGCTTGAGATCATGAGAATCTGGAATCAAGTCTCGATCTGTATCAAGAATAAACCTCATCGAGTAAAAATCACCAGTATAAGTTTGTGAGTAAGCAAACATGAGCGTCCCATCTTCTTGCATATCTAGGGGCACCGGGTTTTCTGTTGAGATGGCAGGGAATGAAGTTGATAATGCTGGACCATTACTTGATTGAACTAATCCTGTAGTCCAGACTAGATGATTATGTTCGTTTGTACTGGTTGCATGCCATCTTCCGGCATTGACTATTAGTTCAAAACTTGAATTAGTATCTGGGATGTCAACAGCCGTAAAATTCCAAGAACCTGCACCGTCTTCAATTAGTAATCCTTGAACTAAATTATTAGCATCGAATAGAATGACTTGCCCGGACATAGCCAGACTATGCCCATTAGTTACTCCCAATAGCCAAGTATCACTAACTACAGTCCAATTCCCACCGGTTATTGGACGTTCTAGGACAACTAAATGGTCAGAATCTATCAACGAAATTACGATTTTATCATCTAACAATTCAATTTCGAATTGTGAAGTTGTATTCGCACCAATTATGTCTGTGGCATTGGAAGTACCATTGTCATATTCTACTAATTGTAACATTGTTGAATTATTCGAAACTGCAACTTGTACGAACATCAGAACATCGTCATCGGATATTATGGATTCAAAATCATCTCCAATTGTTGTGTTGAGAATTGAAGTCTCGTTCCATGAACCATCTAAGGTTGCCATTCGAACCATGTAGTCGTCATCGTCAACATACACCATATGAGGTCGATCTTCAGAATCGAGATGCATTCCGATTGGATAAGCTAAGTCGATTGAACTTCTGACTGTGGTTGTAGTGAATCCTGTGGAAGATTCTTCAGTATAGAAAATTGAAGAGAATCCAGAGGAGAAATGGCCAAATCTCTGATAACCATTTGAGTCAACTGTAGAATCCATTTGCTCACCTAGCCCATTACCTGAACCCAAAGCGAATTCTATTGCCGTGTTTCCGGTGAGAGAAAGAGACATTATTTCGCCTGATGAATGGAATATAATTGTCGGATTACCCGCATTTGAAATCCCAATATTTGCCTGATGTGCAGTAGTTAATTCGCGAGTAAGCCAACGCCCTGATGGAGTTCCATCAATCGTGTTCTCCATCAAAAGTAAACTAGAGTCATCCAGCATAGCCATTATCAAAGGTGTGCCTCTCAATGGTGTATGCATCTCAATTCCTACGACTGGTTGATCAAAATCAAAGTCGATGTACTCCCAGTCCCTTTCAGACATTATTGTCAATACGGGGCCAAAACTGTCTCCTCGGTTTAAGTCTCTTGAAGAGTAAATTAACTCGCCCATGCCATCTCCATTTACATCTATTCCAGTAAGAAGATTCAATCCTACATTCTGCCCTGCAGTTCCTTGAGCAAATATTTGAGTCTCTGTTCTAGGACCGTTTTGTGAACCGAGGTAAAGGTGTACTTTACCAGCCTTTGATGAGGATGGAGCCATAATTAGGAAATCAGAATATCCATCCTCGTTAATGTCCCCTGCTGGTGAGATTGTTTGTCCCAAAAGAGCATTTGCAAAACTACCTTTGTCAGACCAGGTATGTTTGACAGGTCCTGAACTTGAACCAGACCACATGAAGACTTTCCCCGAGTGATAAGGAGTTGTACTAGCAAATAATTCACTTACCAAAATATCATCGAAACCATCTCCGTCCACGTCTCCAACAAAGGACATTTCAACACCATATAACCTCCCTGTGTCTAAAGGAGAATAGGTGCTTACTGCAGTTGTATTAATACCGCTAGAATTACCCATGAAAAATTCAATTGAAGAATAACCAGTAGGGCTATCGATTGAATCTGTGTTTGAAATTGCCATATCCATGAATCCATCACCGTTTATGTCCCCATTACCGATAACTTGACGTCCAAACATAGTACCTGAACCCGTTTGAGTAATGTTAGCATGATGAACCATTGATGTGTTATTTCCTTTCAAAATCATAACTAAACCATTTTGTGCAAGGTTAGCTACTGAATTTTCGAGAATCATCTTGTCAGCAACGACGGCTAAATCTGTACATCCATCTGATTCTACATCTCCTAGTGAGGTCAATGACCATCCAAGGTTATCATCATCACTTCCATTCATTTCCCACCAGGTAGATGTAGAGATTCCTGTAGCAGAACCTAACCTTATCGAAACATGTCCAGAATTGTTCACGCCAAGACCTGGTTCGCTCGAAGCGATGTCATCGAAACCATCGCAATTGAAATCTCCAATTGCGATTCCAAACCCAAGCATTGAGTCGCTAAATGATCCAACAAGGATTCGGTCAGCTAACGCTCCGGGGCCATCTGATGACCCATAATGAATTGATATTGTTCCATTGCCTTCAGGGTCTGTGTACACAATATCGTCCTTACCATCACCGTTCAAATCTCCTGCAAGAAGTTCACCTTCTACTGAATCATCATCATAGTTGATGACCCCATTTGGCACAGGGTCAATTCTGCCAGTATCTTTTCCTGAAAGACTTCGTAACAAGGAAAGAGTATTATTTCCTAGTCCATCTGATTTTGAGTAAGTTATCTGTTCGACATCATTGCTGTCTAAATCCATACCAATGGCAGATGAAACAGTATTGCCTCTAGCAAGAATTTGTCTAACTTCCATGGTATCATTGAACTTGACTAAACGAACTTCTCCTTCAGCAGAATTAGTATAAACTACGTGAATTATATCTTGTGAATCAATGGACACTTCGATATCATCACCAACTGGCCCATCATCCAAAATTGTATGATTCCAAAATGCTTTGTTAAACCATAGATGATGCAATGCCTGGTCGATATCCTGGAATATTATGTGGCTCTTGAATTCAGAGTCAAATGAAATCTTGAGGCCACTGTTGAATACATCTTCAGCAATTGTACGTAAGTGCCAAGTCTTCTCGAGGTACACTGAGTTCTCTACAGCTAAGCGTCCTAAACGCAAATCATCTCCGATATTGTAAACCACCTGTATTCGATTGTTAGCCCCGATAGCAACCGCACACTCATCAGCAGTCGCACCATTGCTTAACGTCTCCACGAGTAGTGTATCCATTGTACCGTTCAGATGTATTGTATGAAGATTGACATCTGATGAATTTAGTGAACAAGCATAACCTATGCCAATATCGGTTACGATCAAATCCATTGGCTTACTTGACATATCACCATGGGAATCTGTGTTCCAATAATCTAAGATTGATTCGCCACGGACTGTCCAATTTTTGCCATCTTCGGCGATTAAATCACCTTCAAGGTCGTGTCCAGAACCACTAGAAAAGCCTACTGAGTTAGATTTTTCTGAATCCCTATCCAATGATTCTCCGACAGGGAAAACGAATAGTGGAGAAATAATTTGGATGATGAAAATGGCGGAAATTGCTAGTGGAAGACCCTTGCTTCGCCATGACATATCCCCCATCACGTCCCACACCCTACATTACTATTGCCAATAAATGATTACGGCCCCCTTAAGGGGGCCGGTTAAATCCAATCGAATCGAACCGCTTGAATCAGTGAATAATATGGCCCCAATATGGCGGACATGGTGCTGGTGGTTGCAAATGGCGAATGGGGCGACTCGAGATTGGTTGAAACTATGATTGAGACATCTACATTCAAGATTGCATTGGATGGAGCAGCAGACCGATTTAACACATGGGACGTTGTTGTAGGAGACATGGATTCAATATCTAATCCTGAGCAATATGAAACCGACCCTAACCAAGATAATTCAGACCTAGCTAAAGCCCTAGAAATGTACGATGTTGATGCGGTTGTTGGAATCGCAGGAGGAAGGCTTGATCATCAAATTGCAGCATATACCTCTCTCTTCGAAACCAACTCAGATGCAATTCTATATTTTGATGGATGGAGAGCATGTAGAGTTCATTCTAGCGGATTAGAAATCGATTTGCCAATAGGATCAATTTGCTCTTTGATGCCGTTTGGAAATGTCAAGAATGTATCCATTTCTGGAGTAGATTTCGTTCTTGAAAATGAGAATCTTTCTACAGGAACAAGAGGGATTGGGAATAAGGTAACTGAGCAGATTGTAAAAATCTCACATGAAGGAGGAGACCTTCTCTTCATTTGGGAGGCAAATGAGCTCTGATGAAGTGAGAATAATCTTCATCACCTTTCCAAAGGTTAGCACGTTCATCTACCCTTGATGCCTCAACTGTGGATTCAAATCCGCCCCAGTCCTCAATTAATTTCAATTTCCATGCAGCACGTGCTGAATGTCCAGGCAGTAATGTTCTCCACATTCTTGGAATTCGACCTGGTGTAATCAAGTTGACTTGGTCAACAATAGCCGTTGTACAAGTCTTACCAAATGTGTGATACCATTCTGGTTTTTCTGCAAGTGAATTTAGCCTGTCACAAAGGGCATTGAATAGAGCCTTATCCTTACCAGGAGGTGTTTGTACCCTGAATAAGTGCACTTTGTGTTTTCGAGCATTGGTCCTAAGATGCAAAGCATCCTTTTCTGTAGCCACTAGAAGATACAACTCATATGCCCTCCATAGGCCATTCCAAGGATGGTACCTCTCTCCAACCTCTCTACGGGTTTCAAATGAGAAAGTAATGAATTGCCCGTCACCGAATTCAAAGGTCAACATCGTATGTGCAAGACCCTTTATTTTGTGGAAATGATCGATTACAAACCATACATCGGTGATATCGTCAATATCGACTTTCGTGTTAATCCATTTCGAATCATGTTCTCTCTTGTTAGCCCAAGTGAAATCTCTGACGTTCTTCAGACTAACTTTCGAACCTTTGTAAGATGCAGTTCCATGATGAGCACAGTCAGCAACCCACTCTTTGTCTAATCCCGGTTCCAGTGCTTTGAGACGAGTGTAACGCTTCCACATTACATTGATGAATATGAAAATTAGACCTGTGGCACTGAATATCATTACCCAAAATGCCACATCACGTAGCATTTCACCACCTCTTCCACATCAAAGAGCCACGGTCCCACCAGTCTACTTCGCCATCATCATGACGGCGCCATAGCATATTGTTTTCATCGACGTGAGTTGGTAGGCCTTCAGCATCAGGCTCTCCGATTTGGTCGAGCATACTTCCACCCATCTCGTCGTCTTCAGGGCCCTTCATCATCAGAACAAATACTGCAATTCCCAATACTAACGAAAGTACTGCAATTCCATAAATTCCAACTGAGGTAGTTTCAGTTTCATCACCGCGTGATAATACTGGAGCGTCGTTATCTTCAACTTCTGAATCGGGAGATGGCATTCTTATTAGCATAGTTCCGCCAGTAGTACTAATCTCCTCATCATTGGTTACTGTTAACAGAATCTTGTACACTCCTGAACCCCATTTTGAGCAATCTAAGGTGCTAGAGTTTGCTATTACTCCAATAGAAGGAGTGATTGTCCAATCTTTGGTGTATTCGAAATGATCTTCGCCAGTTGCCTGCATGTGAGATACAGTACAAGGAGTTCCTGCTAATTGTTCGTCCCCATCTATTTCAATAGTGAAATGTGGAGGAGGTTTGTTGACAATTACGAGTTCAAGAGTATCTGATGTTGTCTGCCCAAGACCATTCTGGTAAGTCTCACTTACAACATATGTTCCGGCAGGCCAGTTACTACAATCCAAAACTGTATCTCCATCTAAGACTTTGAATGGAGTTCCAATAATTGAACGAGTGCCTACAAAATCCCATCTAGGCCCTGTTTCATCAATGAAGTTTCTAGTAATTTCACATGTATCACCGGTTTGCATTATATCTGAACCAGACAGTACTAAGTCAGCAAAAGGTACTGCTAAGGCAGGACTTAAGTCAAAGACTCCAATGTTTATCGATTTGAGTAGTCTACCATCTGCATCGCTAATCTCCAAAACTAGTCGATGCTCGCCTACTGCCCATGAGTCGTATGTTAGAGAAGCATTTTCTTGTTCATCAAATGACATCAAAACCTCTTCTTGTACAGTAAATCCTGAATGCTCGCCGATTAAAGTGAGAGTTAAATCAATCCATTGCTGGGTTGAATTGAGTACTACTACTACTCTAATAGCATCCATCATTCCATCTTGGTTGCTATCTAAACTATCATTTCTAAGCGCAACCAGATTCAAACCAGCTGCGATGAAGGGATCTGATTCTTCCTCTTCAGCAACTACTTGCCCTGTGAAACAAAGTGAGAACATCAGAGCAATCAAAAACCACTCACGCATTTTTTTCACCTCCTTCATTAGACTTGAGTCCTTTTTCCAAGGAAGATACTGAACGAGTTGAGCGAACTATCATTGCTAGTCCCGATGAAATTAACATTACTGTTCCTAGAATCATATAGGATAGCCAACTCGATGCTGGCTCTTCACCCATTACTGATACTGCTGAATTCCAACCACCGTATTCGTCGGACCATCCGTCTCCATCTTCATCTGGGCAACCTTGAATATCTCTTGTTGAGGTTCCAGGAACATCGGGACAATCATCTCTTCTCGAACCCATTCCAACATCACCAAAGCCATCTTCATCAGTATCTTCCCACTGAAGCCTATCTGTCGGGAAAGCATCGGCTTCACCCCATGGAGATGCTAGCCAATTCTGCGAAGGGTCTGACCATCCGTCTCCATCGGAATCCCTACATCCTAATCTGTCGAAGAATGATTGACCACGTTCATTTGGACATGCATCTCCTTCATGACCATCTGAATTATCTCCGAACCCATCACCATCTTCATCGCGCCACTGTGATGGCTCGTGGAGGAATTTATCTCCTTGGTCGGACCATCCATCACCATCTGTATCTGGGCAACCCCAGCGGTCTCCACCTTGTGTTGGGCCAAGGGATGTTCCAGGAACATTTGGACAGACATCAGCAGTGGTTCCACGCGGATTATCTCCACGGCCATCACCATCGCTATCATGCCATTGAGTTTCATCTGAAGGCCAAGCATCTGCAAGCCCACCCGGGCTTGCTAACCAATGAGTAGTAGGATTGGACCAACCGTCGCCATCGGTATCTGGGCAACCCCACCTATCCATAGCAGAATTTCCTTCAGTAGCGATGCAGCCATCACCTCTCCAAGCTTCTCTCCAAGTATCTCCATCGAAATATTCGAGATTATCTCCGTACCCATCATCATCGGTATCATGCCATTGACTTTCGTCTGTAGGGAAAGCATCAGCAAAACCATCAGGGTGTGAAATCCACCAATCATCAGGATTAGAATAACCATCCATGTCGATGTCAAGACATCCGAAACGATCTGCCCAACTTATCCATCCACTCTCAACTTCTTCGACTGTGCTCAACGGACAGACATCTCCTTCGAAACCAGTAATATCATCACCATATCCATCACCATCAGTGTCACGATATTGGCTTGGGATTAGTGGGAAGTCGTCAACTTGAGTGGCTCCATATGATTGATTGTCACCCCAACCATCATCATCAGAATCGAGCCATTGCGATGGGTTATCAGGGAAATCATCCACTTGAGTGGCCCCCTCACTTTGATTATCCCCCCAACCATCATTATCCATATCTGACCATTGTGAAGGATTCGCAGGGAATGCGTCTGCACCATTACCTGCAGTCCAATTTGCATCCGGGTCAGACCAACCGTCGAAATCTGCATCAGGGCAACCGAACCGATCTTCCATAGAATATCCAGTAACGAAAGGACAAGCATCTGGTTCCGTTGCATTATCATACCAAATTCCAATTGACCAATTCATTCGAGTTTCGTTCCACGAAGCATCTGCCCAATTATCTCCAAAACCATCTTCATCGGTATCATTCCATTGAGTTGGCTCAAATGGGAATGCATCCGCTCCGTTATCATTTGGATGAGCAAACCAAGGTTGATTGTCGTGAGTGTCTAGACCTCCTCTGTCTTCATCTGACCAACCATCGCCATCAGAATCTAGGCATCCATATCTATCAAATTCTGAATATCCTCGACTAAATGGACAATAATCTGGTTCAAAACCATTGATGTTATCTCCATACCCATCATTATCCTCATCGTTCCACTGAGTTGGTTCATTTGGAAATGCGTCAGCTCCATTAGGACCTGGGACCCAGCCTTCATCAGGGTCTGACCAACCATCTGAATCGGTATCAATGCAACCTCGCCGATCATTGGTTGAAGTTCCAGATATCAGATCACAGTCATCATCGTTATCGATGAAACCGTCTTCATCTGTATCTCTATCATCTTGGTTAATAACAGGGTTTAGCGTATAGTCAACGCCATCATTGCACCAAGTATCCTTGCCCTTGATTTTTATATAAATCCAATCTTTAGTTGCTAATGTTGTTTGTAAAGTGGTTGATGTACTAGCGTCGCTCATTGTTGCAAATGCCAATTGTGCACCTGTAGAAGTATGTATTGAAAAGTCGGCCTCCCATCCATCATTGATGCATAGCGCTGAAGGATTGTTTAGAGAACCTGTGAACCCTATCTGTACGATATCTCCCTTGTAGGCATATATTTTCAACCAATCAATCTCGTCGTCTGGAGAGCACCCATCGTCATACCAACTGTTAGCGTCTTTACAAACGTAGCCGTTTGTTGAGACGCCATTTGCGAGAGGAGTAGCGTTTGTAATGTCATCATCTGCAGAAACGGGTGGTAAAACTGCTAACATGGACACTGCGAGGAATAGGGCCACCCACTGCCTCGCGCGCATGCCCATGCATGCGAGGGTTTGGTTTTCAAGACAGCGCCGTCAAATCAGATATCGGTAGCAATCCATTCAGGGCCGTGGACTGCATCATCTTCAATGATTACAATTGGTTCTGGGATATCGCTAACGACTTCTATCCTGACGAATTTGATGTATCTCTGCTCTTCATTTTCTTCAAACGGATGAAGTCCGATATTCTGCTGATATGCGATACCAATCCAATCTGCATTTGGACTGTGAACCGTTTCAAAGAAATCGTGTAGTGCGTGCACATCGCCATTTGCTTCTTCGTAAGCATTAACGATGTGTAACGGAGTAGGATCGGCTATTGCCCACTGGAATTCATCACCAGAATGAGGTTCGTACATTGCACCGACTTGTAGGTACCACTCATCGCCCTCAGTATATCCATCATCATCGTATTCAAGTCCGTACCAAGAAACTGAAACCACATTGTTATCACTTATCGAAACGAATGGATACATCGTGATCCCACCTGATTCGCCCCAATCAGGAGCAATGCTCCAACTTTCTTCCCATGTTTCACCATGGTCATATGAAATTGCCATCATCATGTCCCATGCACCTAAATCGCCTTCTGGACAATCTGCCCAAACTACTGCTACTGTACCTGCTTCGTTGTTATTCACTACCGGATATCCTTCTGGACAATTGCCATTTCTTGGACCTAAATCCTTTGGTATCTGCCATGAACCATCTGAAGGGCCCGGCCCCGTTCCTCTACCGTAATCATTACTAATTCTAATCTGAACTGTTCCCGAACCAGAGTCTGCATCCTCTTGAGCAACGTAGACATATGGTCCTTCTTTTTCTGAAGAAATTGTCGACCAACCTCCAGGCATAGCATAACACTGGGAGAAGGTGTTTCCTCCATCTTCAGAATGATAATACCAATATCGGCCGGTATCTCCTGTGCATTCAGGTGGTGAAACACCCGAGTTTCCAAGATAGTGAATAATTCCGTCACCCTGAGCAGCAACCCATGGCCTGTCATCTGCAGCCATAGTGTTCATTCTTTGGCAAACCGAACCCATCTCATATGAATCTCCACCTTCTGTGAATCTGTGCCACCAATTATCCTCGAGAGTTGTGTCAAGATAATACACAATATCTTGGTTATCCACAGCGATGTCGCCTTCATCACCTAGGCATTCAGATGCTCCTCCGTTCAGTGACCCGATTGCGGAATTCACCAGATTCCCAGGCGTTGGCTCGAATTGGTCAGCATGGTCCCAAGTTGTTCCATTATCTGTTGAAATCCAGAACCAAGATGCCCAGTAGTCCCAAGAAGTCATAGCTCCGTCTTCACATGCGTACCAAGTATCGGTTGGTCCACCTAAAACCGGGCCAAATGGAGTTCCTTCGCCGCCCCATCTCAAGTCTTTGTGAGCAGTGATTTGCATGTTGCCCATCGAATCGATTGAAAGTGCTGGCTCGTAACCAACTCCGTAGCCAGCGTAATCTTCATCTTGGCCATTTGCCATGTCGATACACTCTTCGTGACGAGGCATGTAAATTGGCTCACCATATGTCAGCTCTATAGGATCCCCCGGTGATAATGGCTTACTGGCAACATATTCTGCCGAGTTATTAGTTTGAATCTCACCAATACTGCTTGCAAGAATAAGGAATGCTACAGAAACTGCAAAGGTTACTCCTAGCATCCCATTAAGCACTCGAGATTCATCTTCTTCGAATAATTCTGCATCATGAATTTCGCCTTCTGGCAACTGATTGCTCAAACCGTTGCCTGTCATGATTTGCACTCCAACCTATTTGTTATGACACCTTCGTGCATTAGCCCATTTTTTGAATGGCTCTTTCAAACACTGCGATGTAATCTGATGCGTTGTGTTCATAGGTATATTTCGAGAGTACACGGCCCCTGCCTAATCGTGCTTTTTCTCCGGTTTCATCACTGGATAACATCTCATTAACACACCTTGCTAAATCGGAAGGATCTCCTCTTTTGAATAAGCCCCCAACTGTAGAATCAACCATCTCTGTCAACGGTTCTTGGTCAACTGTTGCAACAGGAGTTCCGCTAGCTAGTGACTCTAGAGGAATAAGGCCCTGACCCTCATAATATGAGGGATAGACCACAAGGTCTGCTGAGCGGAAATGTTGCGCTAATTCATCGAATGAAAGACTGCTTTGAATATGAATAGATTCTGAAACGCCTAGCTTTCGAGCATTCTTCTCAAGACTTGATTTCATGTGCCCTCGACCAACAATTACCAGTTTAGCACCTGGGTTTTCTGCAATAATCTCAGGCATAGCCCTCAGTAAAGTCATGTACCCTTTACGGGCCACTAAGCGGCCTACTGCGAGTAACATTGGAGTTTTGGTTTTAGATGAATACGACAATGCTTCTTCGTCACCACAGTCATATTGTGTTCGAATTCGCTCGTGCTCTAATTGTTCTGCTTCAGCATCGGTATTTGGAGGGCGGAACACCTTGTGGTCACACCCCCATAGGATCACTTCGCAATCGAAATTTTCGACTGGACGATACCACTGCTTGAATTCCTTCAAAGTAGATTGAGAATTTGAAACACAAATACTGGATTCCAAGATACCTGCTCTTTCGTACCTTGAATACCATCCAGCGGTAGTAAGAATTGCTAGATCATTGGGATTTCTCCAGGTTGCAGATTCTCTAGCCGCAGCTGCTCTTTTCACGCCCTCTTTCTCCCCTAACCAAGAACCGTGTAGACATGAAACTACAGGAGCAATATTTTTCTCCAACCATCTGAACTCTTTTCTCTTCCAAGAGACCAAAGGTAGGTGAGCGTTTATCACATCAATTGGTTTGTCAGCATGAAGTTTTTTCAAAGCCTTAATTGAGCTTTTACCATAAGAGCGAGTGAAAGCCATAGGTAAGCGAGCCCAACGTACTGGAATCACATTTACGCCCTCTTGAGATGGTACTTTTTCAGAGTGAGAACGAGTAATTATTGTTACCTCGTGCCCCAATTGAACAAAGTGTCCAGCAAGGTGGAAAACCACCGAACCAATTCCTCCCCAACGGGGCGGATATTCACCTGACACTATCGCAATGTGCATGTCGAACAAATACCCCACTTCGTAATATGATAAATAATCCAAGGGATAGGTGGCTTCAAATGAAATCCTTGAATCGTGGGTTCATGGCGGACAAGTTACCGGTCTCTGTCACCATCATCCTTCCAACTCGTAATGAAGAGGAGGCCCTGGGTCCAACCGTAGATTCAATCCCTCGAGATTGGTGTGATGAATTAGAGATCATGATTGTTGATGGTAGCTCTACAGATAAGACTAGAGAAATCGCATTAGAAAAGGGAATCAGAGTTCACTTAGAGCCACGTAAGGGTTACGGAAGAGCATACAGAACCGGTTTCGCAGTAGCGAAAGGTGACATCATTGTCACCATGGATGCAGATTGTACCTACCCTGCAGAAGTTGTTCCAGATTTAGTCAAGAGATTAATTGATGAAGATTTAGATTTCATTACTTGTGATAGACTTACACTAGCTGAAGAGGGCTCTATGTCTGGACTTCACGGCTTCGGAAACTGGATGCTTTCTTTCAATGCTAGATTGGCATTTGGATATGGAATCAAAGATTCACAATCTGGAATGTGGGTATTCCGCAAATCTATATTTGAGAATGAAAAGATGCGACCAACCAATGACGGAATGCCATTATCTGAAGAAATGAAGATTCTTGCTCGCAAAGTCTTGGGTAAGAAGAAGGCTATCGAAGTGTCTGTTCCTTATCGGCCAAGAGTAGGAGATGCTGAAATTCATACATGGGGAGACGGTTGGAAAAACCTGAGATTCATTTGGGCTAAGAGATTCGGCCTTCACCGAACTCGTACAGAATGGGGCCCACTAGAAGATAATCCTGATTCTCTTAACGGAGATATCCCAGAGCAAAAGTGATCACAGCAATTGTGGCGTCTCAATTCTGACTCTTTGAGTGAAGATAATCACCATTGGCGCTAGCAAGAACAATACTAGCCAGGCCCAGAATAATTGTACTACGAATGCCCCATAGTGGATGCCTGCCAAACCATCCATTTTGATAAACGAACGATGGTCTTCACCGGGAGGGTTGGCCACTACATCATCAAATTCGGATTCATCAACTAACCCCAAATCGTATTCTTTATTCACAAATTCATATTCAAATTCACCATCTATGATATCGAAAATCGGATTCCCAGTCAACGACTGATGAACAGTCGATTCCCGATTATCATCTTGGCTTTGCCCTGTTCCAAAGTCCATTCCTCCAAGATAGCCCAAAGGTGCAATGACAACTAATGAAATAACAATCCAAAGCACTAACAGGTTGAGGATGATTCCTAATATCGCTCGGTTTTTCACTTGGAAAAAGGTTAGACCGAACATCAATATCGCCAACCCAGAGGCAACCTTTGCCAATAAAGGAACATCTTCTTGAACCTCAGAAAGAGGAGTTAGTTCCATTGTATTGCCTTGAACCTTGGTAGAATCAGAAGGTATTGAAGTATCATTACGGTCATTCTGCCATTGCATGAATGTGATGAAACCATCGATGTGGATACTACCGTCGGCACTCTTTTGATCAACTTCTAATTCAACTTCCATCCCTGCCCCTTTAGGAAGGCCTTCTGAATACTCTATATCGACTACACCGGTGTACCAAGTCTGGTTATTGACTGCTTGAATTAACGAAAACAAAATCACAATCTGAAACAGATGAAGAAGCAACTTACCATATGGCCTCCCCTCCCTCATAAGAGGAAGGGAGGCAATCATTGGTTTCAATTCTTTCTTCACTCTTTACGTGACCTTAGACTTGCCACAATTCCTGCTACAGCAATCATAGCCATTGTCAGAATAGGTGACATGAAAGGAAGTAATCCACTATCATCTGCAGCAGTTTCATCTCCAGAACCATCTGCTGGACCGCCTGCTTCTGGACTGTTGTCTTGAAGTGACTCTTCGATTGCATCTTCAATCACATCATTATTGTGCTGAGACAAATCAACTAAGTCTTCTAATGTAGAGTCTTCTGCAATTTCTGCTTCCTGTGCAATAGCTTGCTGTCCAGAGAAGTATGTTATTGAAACTGGAGAAGGTGCATCGCCGTAAGAATCAGATTCTGGGCCAACTAAAGTGTACCACATGTTACTGTCGTCAGAAGTAACAACTAACTGGAATCCAACAACCATATTGTTTGTGTTATCCCAAAGAACGTACATGTCGCCATCATCATATGGGAAATCTGCTTCGTAATCATCAAGTCTGTATTCCAAATTTTCACCAAAGTTCTCGAGCACATTTTCTAGTGTAGAATCTGAGAATCCCTCGATAATATCGATTACTAGTTGACTAGGTTCTGGTTCTTGAGCAACATCAGTACATGTTTCCACTGTATCAATAATTTGATTGTTTGTGACATCTTTCAACTGAGAGGTAACACAGTGTTCTCCCCACGCACTAGTGGACATGTATGAGTATCCCCAATCATAGTCAGTGCCTGAGATCACGTAAGAGTCTGCGTCTTGAGTAATTCCATCAGAGTCAACCATTACCATGTTCACTTCGTAATTATTGTTGTAATCTAAACTCCAAGCCTCGAATTGTATCTCGACTTCCTCTTGGGAATGGACTCGCATATCCACGGACATCATGTCGCTTGAGGCATAATCGTCGCCACTTCCGCCCATGCTTTCTGCAATCTCTTCTGTGCTGTCTACAATCATATCTTCAAGAGTTGCAGCATCTTCAGTTCCCATGAATGCATAGTAGAATAGATTAGCAACGTGGCATGTCATTCCCCAAGGAAGAGGAGAAGTATATGCTTGCATTACTTCGATTTGATCACCATCGGTCGTAATCATCTGAGTTCCTTCGAACAATTCAATTCCCATTTCACAATCGTAATCCTCATTGAATCCACCGGTATCTGTTGTGGAATCACTTGCTGAAACATCCCACTTGCCTTCAGGGAATCCCATTTCTTCTGCTGGTAAACCTGTCAGTTCAAAGTTGAAACCGGTAGTAGTTGAGAAAGACCCTGTGTGGGATTCAACTTCATCGGATGCCTTTTCAGGACTTGTTCCATCATAGTAATGAGTCCATCCAAGTGAATTTTCATAATCAGAATCATGACCGAAATCATCAGTACAATAGTATGTTTCGAATTGAGAATAGTATTCACAGTAGTTGTACCATTCACCCCAATCTCCATCATCGCACAAGTAACTGTGTTCTTGCCATTCACATGTCCATTCTGATGCATCGTACTCACTCCACCAGACGTAATCATCATCGTCTAGGTCTCCAATTGACCACCACAATTCTTCCCCACCTTCAAGGTTAGAAAGTTCCTGGTAAATTGTGCTTGGTTCAGAGTAGATAA
>MDSV01225416.1_pt1 | contig 26645 bp, 24 predicted proteins | sample 810851 | NCBI WGS metagenome assembly MDSV01 (sample SAMN05326640, study PRJNA326480) | marine metagenome | isolation source: seawater | place: Atlantic Ocean: North East | collected 2012
AATCTGGAATTATACCTAATGTAAAAACTAAGCAGATACAGCTAATTTTTTTTTTTGTTTTTTTATGAAAAGTATTTCTTTTAATGCGGAATGTATTTTTTTTTAAAAAATTTTCTAGTTGATTTGTATCTATGTTTAAGTCATTTAAGCAAATATCAAATAGTAAAGGTATAGAATTATTTAATAATATTGCATTTGTAGTTGCAGCAAAAGTATATGATTGGGTTAAAACAATTTCATTTTGGCCAACATCCAAGGATTTCAAAGCTAAAAAAAGTGCTGAGCTGCCTGAGTTTATCGAAAGATTAAATTTTGAACTAGTAACTTTTTTAGCTTCTTTTTCAAAAGAATTTTTAAAATATCCATAAGTAGATATTTGATTTTTTTCCAAAGATTTTAAAACATACTTTTTCTCTAAATTTGAAATGTTTGGCTCAAATAATGGAATTTTTTTCATTTAGTATCTTTATTAATGGAAATTATTATATAAACAATATATTTAACTTTTAATAAATATGCAAAAAATAGTTATTTCAGGAGCTAGCAGTGGATTAGGCTTGGAACTTGCTAAGAGACTGTCAAAAAAATATTATATTATATGTTTTGCTAGAAATTTGAACAAACTTAAAAAAAAATTCTCTAACAACAAAAATGTAGAAATTTATAAGGTAGATTTAAATAATTTCATAAATTTAGAAAAATTTCTAAAAAAAATTATTTTAAAACATGAGAATATTTCTGCAATTATTAATAATGCAGGCCAAATGTATATTAATGATATAAGTAAAATAGAAATTAGAAAGATGATTAAGGTTTATAATGTTAATGTTTTCTCACCTATTATTATAATGAAATACATGATTAATCATATGATGAAAAATAATTATGGAAGAATTGTCAATATTACTTCAGGAGCACCATTAAATTGTTTTAAAGAATACTCTATTTACAGTTCAACCAAGGCATCTTTAAACTCTGCTACAATTACTGCCTCTAAAGAGATAAATAATAAAAATATAACTATTAATTTAGTTAGCCCAGGACCAATTAAAACTAACATGACATCTGGAATGAAGGTAAAATTTTTTTCGATGGATCAAGCAATTAAGGATATAACAAAATTAGTTTCAAAAGAAAACAAAATAAATGGTAAATTTATATGGAGAGGAAAAATCATACCAATATTTCCAAACTTAAAAGGAATTAATTGGTTGAAAGGAAAAGCAACAAAAAATTACAAAAAAATTTAAATGAAAAAAATTTTTATAACAGGTGCAGAAGGATTTATTGGATCACATTTAGTTGAAAAACTAGTTAAAGAAAATTTTAAAGTAACTGCTATGATGAGATATAATTTTAATAATAATATTGGTTGGTTAAATGATCTTGACAAAAGAACATTAAGAAAAGTTAAAATTGTTAAAGGAGATATAACTGATTATGCTTTCATTGAGGAAGCAACAAAAAATGCAGATGCAATTTTGAATCTTGCTGCTTTGATTGGAATTCCTTATTCCTATAAAGCAGTTAAAAGTTATATAGATACAAATGTTATTGGAACTTATAATATTTTAAAAGCTTCTCAAAAAAATAAAATTAAAAAAATCATTCATACATCTACAAGCGAAGTTTATGGTGGCATGAATAAAAAAAAAAATAAATGAAAAATTTATTAATTACGCTCAGTCACCTTATGCTGCTAGCAAAATTGCAGCTGACCAGCTATGTATTTCTTTTTTCTGCAGTTATAATTCACCAGTTGTAATTTTAAGACCTTTTAATACCTTTGGTCCAAGGCAATCAGATAGAGCAATAATTCCTACTGTAATAAACCAGTTAATCAAAAGAAAAAATTTAAGTCTTGGTAACATTAATACTTTTAGAGATATAAATTATGTTGAAGATACAGCTAATGCTTATATTAAAATTTTAAAAAGTAACAAGAATATATATGGTGAAATTTTTAATGTTGGAAGCGGTTTTAATTTCTCTATAAAAAAAATTGTAGAAATTTTAATTAAAATTTCAGGTAAAAAAGTTAAAATTAAAGTTGAAAAAGCAAGATTGAGACCAAAAAATTCTGAAGTTTCTTACTTATTAGCTGATAATAAAAAAATAAAAAAAATTATCGGATGGAAGCCCAAATATGATAATTACAAAAAAATCACAAAAGCATTAGAAAGTACCTATAAATGGTTTAAAAAAAACCAGAATAAATACAATCAAGAAAGAAAATTTGTTGAGTAGAAATATACTTAATTTAGGTTTGATAGGTTTTAACAAGTCAAATGGTCACTTTTTTTCATATCCTGCGATTATCAACGGTTATGATAGTAAAAAATTTAAAACTTTAGGATGGAAAAATATTTTTCAGTATTTAGAAAAAGTACCAAAAAAGAGATTTAATATTAAAAATGCAAAAATAACTCACGTTTGGTGTCAAAATTTAAAATTATCAAAGAAATTAAGTGATGCCTGTTATATTCAAAATCCTGTAAAAAATTATAAAGAAATGCTTGATGAAGTCGATGGTATAATAATAGCAAGAGACGATTGGAAATCACATCTAAAAATATCAAGATATTTTTTAAAAAATAAAAAAAATGTTTTTATAGACAAGCCATTAACCTTATCAAAAAAAGAATTAGGAGTTTTTTCTAAATATTTAAAATCAAATTTATTGATGTCATGTTCTTCCTTAAGATTTTGTCAAAATTTAAACAAATATAAAAAGTACCAATTTGATAAAATAAAATTATTTACCATAAATGATTTTAACAAATATTTTATTCATATGTTAGAATTTTCTTTTTTAATGGGATTTACTAAAATAAAAGATATTAAAAAAAAGGAAAAAACTATTTTTTAAAATTTGACAAAGGAGAAGCAAATATAAACTTAGATAATAAAAATAAATCCCATAAAGCGATTATTTATAATAAAGATAAAAAAGTAAGAGAAATTGCATTTAAGGACAATTTTTATATGTTTAAAAATTTGCTTACAAGTTTTATAAATTTTTGTAAAAATAAAAATGCATATTCAAATAAGGAAACGATCAAAATAATTAATAATTTAATTGAAATTAAGAAAAATGAAAAATAGAAATATATTTTTTAAAAAAATTTTTAAGGAAGTGGAAAAGGGGCAATTACCTAAAATTGATTTTCATCTACATACTAAATGGACTGATGGTAAAAATTCTGTTAGACAAGTTTATGAGAAATCGAATAAGCTTGGGCTAGATTATATACTTTATAGTGAGCATTCTAGAAAATCATCTAAAAGATGGTTTAAAACTTTTGCAAAAGAAATTAGATCTTTAAAAATTAAAAAATGTATTCCTCTTATTGGCACAGAGGTAAAAGTTTTAAATTTTCAAGGTGATTTAGATATTTCAAATACTAATTATAAACTATGTGACTTAGTTATGGCTAGCGTACATAGATTTCCAGGAGAACAAGAAATAAAAAAAAAAAATAAGTTTTTAGTTAAAGATAAAAAAAAAGCAGTTGAAACAGAATTTAAATTATTAATCGCCGCATGTAAAAATAAAAAGACTGATATTTTGGGTCACCCATTTGGGATGTCTATAAAAAGATTTAATATTATGCCAAAAAAATCTTTTTTTGAAAAAGTAATTAAATGTGCAAAAAAAAATAACAAAGTTTTTGAGATTAATCTTCACTATCATAGAAAAATATATAAAAAACTCATAGGGCTTTGCTTAAAAAATAAGTGCTTTATGTCATTTGGATCTAATGCACATCATACTAAAGACATAATAAATTTTAATAAAATTAATTATTAAAAATGAAGAAAATAAATATATTGGTTACAGGCGCAGGTAGTGGGGTTGGTCAAAGTATTATTAGATCTCTTACAATGTCTAAATTAAAATCAAGATTAAATATTTATATATCAGATATTTCAAAGTTAAACCCTTATCCAATATATAATTTTAAATATATTAAAATACCAAAAGTCGAACAAAAAAATTCAAAAAATGCAATTAAGAAAATATTATTTAAAAAAAAAATAAACATTGTTTTTATTGGTTCAGAATATGAGATAGATTTTTTTTCATTGAATAAAAATTTTTTTGAAAAACATAAAAACTTAAAAATATGTGTTTCAAATATTAAAACTATTAAAATGTCTAATGATAAATATAAAACTTATGAGTTTCTAAAAAAAAATAAAATTCCTCATCCATTGACAGTTATTGTAAATAAAAAATCTAAATTCCAAAAAATAAAAAAACAAATTAAGTTACCATTTATTTTAAAAGATAGATTTGAAACATCTTCGAGAAGTGTTTATGTTATTAAAAACAATAATGATTTTAAAGTTCATATAAAATCAGTTAAATATCCTATTGCGCAAGAAAAATTAGTATCTAAATCTAAAGATAAATTTAAAGATAAAGAGGAGTTCACATGTAGTTTTTTTACTTTATTTAATAAAAAAATTTTGGGACCTTTTATAGCAAGGAGAATTATAAAATTTGGTACTTCATGGGCTATAGATAATAAAAAAACAGATATTGACGTAAAAGAATTAATAAAATTAATATCATCAAAGATTGATAATGTTGGCTCATTTAATGTTCAATTAATCAACACTATTAAAGGTCCTATACCTTTTGAATTTAATTCTAGATTTTCTGGAACAACCTCAATTAGATCGTATTTTGGATTCAATGAACCTGAATTTTTTATAAAAAATTATTTTTTAAAAAAAAATATTTCACAAAAAAATATCAGAATAAAAAAAGGATCAGCTTTTAGATATATTGCGGAAAAAATATTATGAATATGAAAACTATTATTATAGCTGAAATTGGACCTAATCATAACGGATCCTTAAATTTAGCAAAAAAATTGATTAAATCAGCAAAACTATGTGGTGCTAATTATGTAAAATTTCAAACATATAAAACTGAAAGTATTATAGTTAAAAATGCTAAAAAAGCTAATTACCAAATAAAAAATACAAATAATAATGATAGTCAATTTGATATGTTAAAAAAACTTGAGTTAACTCAAGATAATTTTTTAGAATTAAAAAAATTTTCAAATAAAGTTGGTATAAAATTTCTTACAACTTGTTTTGATTTTGAAAGTGTTAAATTTTCAAAAAAATTAAATATGGATTATCACAAAATTGCATCTGGAGAATTAAATAATTTTCCTTTGATAAAAGAAATATGCAAATATGCAAAAAAGATAATATTATCAACAGGTATGTCTAATTTTAACGAAGTAAAAAGAACAGTCAATTTTATTTTGAAAAATAAAATTAAAAAAAAAAATTTAGTTATTTTACACTGTAATACTGAGTATCCCACACCTTTTAAAGATGTTAACCTAAATGCAATGCTAGAGATAAGTAAAAAACTAAAAATTAAAAATTATGGTTACTCAGATCATACTTTGGAGGATATTGTTGCATTATCGGCTACAAGTTTGGGTGCAAAATTTATTGAAAAACATTTTACTTTAAGTCGTAAAATGAGTGGACCTGATCATATTGCTAGCCTAGAGCCTTATGAATTTAAAGCCATGGTAAATAAAGTAAGAATAGTAGAAAAAATTTTAGGAACTAAACATAAAAGTGTAACAAAAAGTGAAAAAAAAAATATAAAGATTGCAAGACGCTCTATAGTAGCTAACCAAAATATTAAAAAGGGTGATAAATTTACTCTTAAAAACCTTTCAATTAAAAGACCAGGGAAAGGATTAGAACCTAATAAAATATTTAATCTTTTGGGCAAAATTTCAAAAAAAAATTATAAAATAGATGAATTCATCAAATAAAAAAAAAATTTGCTTTATAACTGGTTCAAGAGCTGAGTATGGTTTAATTGAAAAAATAGTTAAATTATTTAGCAGAAACAAATCTTTTAAAACATATTTACTTGTTACTGGATCTCATTTAAATAATAAATTTGGAAACACAATTAAATATATTGCCAAAAAGAATATAATTATTAAAAAAATTAAATTAAATTTAAATTTAGATTCAAAAGAAAGTATATATGGTAATCAACTTAAATTATCTCAAGGAATTTATAAATTTTCTAAAAGCACCAAACCAGACTGTTTTGTAGTTTTGGGAGACAGGTTTGAAATTTTTTCATTATGTAGTTTCATTCAATTCTTAAATATTCCAATAGTACATATTCATGGCGGAGAAAAAACAAGTGGCAGTATAGATGATCAATTAAGACATTGTATTACCAAAATGAGCCATATCCATTTTGTTGCTAATAAAGAATTCCAAAGTAGACTGATTCAACTTGGTGAAGAAAAAAAATCTGTAAATATTGTTGGCGGATTAGGTATTGACAAAATTTACAGAACTCAGCTTTATACAAAACAAGAAATCAGCAAAATAATTAAATTTAATTTAAATAAAAAAAATATATTGATCACTTTGCATCCAGATAGTTTGAAAAAAAACAATACAATTAAAACGACAAATTTAATATGTAAGTTAATTAATAGGTTTAAACATTTTAATTTTATAATTACATATCCAAATTTCGATATAGGTCACGATTATATTATTAAGAAATTTAAAGATATTTCTACAACAAACTATAACGTAAATTTTCATAAATCCTTAGGTGATAAAATGTATTTATCAGTTTTAAAGAATTGTGACGTCATGATTGGAAATTCATCTTCTGGTTTTACTGAAGCTCCATATTTTAAAACACCTGTAGTAAATATAGGTGATCGACAAAATGGTAGACCAATGTCTAAAAATATAAAAAATAGTAAAATTAACTACAACTCTATTTTGAATAAGTTTATGATTTCTCTTAAAATTAATAAAAAGTTAAAAAATGATAACAAATATGGCAAACCTGGAGCTTCGAATAAAATTTACAATATTTTGAGAAAAATAAATTTTAAAAATATCCTTTTGAAAAAGGAATTTTATGATAATTAAAAAAAAAAAATATTTTGCAATTATCCCTGCTAGAGGTGGAAGTGTAGGTTTAAAAAATAAAAATTTAAAAAAAATAGGTGGCAAAACTTTAGTAAAAATAACAGTTAATTTTGTTTCAAAATTTAAGATTTTTAATAAAATTATTCTGTCATCTGATTCTACTAAAATTCTCAATAACATAAATAATAAAAAAATAATTAAAGATAAAAGACCAAAAAAATTAAGTACAAAATTTGCTAAAACAGTCGACACTATTAATTATTTATCAAAAAAATATAATTTTAGAGACAATGATATAATATTTATTTTTGAACCAACTAGTCCTTTAAGGAATAAGAATGATATATTTAAAGCAAAAAAAAATATTAGATAAAAAAAAAGAGAGAAGTGTATGTAGTTTTACAGAAAGTTGGACGCATCCTTATAAAACTTGGAAATTATCAAATTCTAAAATGAAATTTTATTTAAATAATAAAACAACACTTTTACCAAGACAAAAACATGATAAAGTTTACTCTGCAACTGGTCATGTAATAGCGTTTAAATATAAAAAAAATTTAAAAAAAATAATTAATAATAATAGCTCATTTATATTAATTGAAAAATTTAGGGGCTTAGATATTGATGATATTACAGATTTTAATTTGGTAAAGTATATATATAAAAGAGTAAATTAAATGAAAAAAATAATTATTACAGGTGCAAATGGTTTTTTAGGAAAAAAAATTACCAATTTTTTTAAAAAAAAAAGATTTAAATTAATACTAATTGATAAAGAAAAAATTAAAAAAAGAAAAAATATTGATACTTATATTTGCGATTTTACAGATGAACAAGAGAGAGAAATTATATTCCAAATTATCAAAAAAAGGTATAAATCAATTGATTTAATTATTAATAATGCTGGTTATACTGGTTCAATAAAAGACAAAGGCTGGATAACAAATTTTGAAAATCAAGACTTGAACAATTGGAATAAGGCTTTTGAAGTAAATTTAAATTCTATTTTTCATCTTATAAAGATTTTAAAAAAGAATTTAGAAAGTTCAAAAGGGAGGGTAATAAACGTTGGTTCTATTTATTCAATAAGATCTCCAAACCCAAAACTTTATGAAGGTTTGAATATGAACAGCCCAGCAGCTTATTCTGCATCTAAAGGCGGCTTACTGCAATTAACAAGATGGCTAGCTATTCAACTTGCTCCAAAAATAAGTGTTAATATGATATCACCTATAGGTATAAAAAGAAATCAACCTAAAAAATTTTTTAAAAGATATTTAAAAAATATTCCAATGAAACAAATGTGTAAAGAGGAAGATATATTAAAAGTAATATCTTTTCTATCAATTGAAGCCCCAAAAATAATCACTGGGCAAAACATAGTACTCGATGGCGGGGCATCAATAATTTAAAAAATTAAACTTGGAAAGTATCTATAACTAAATTATTTTTATTATTTAAAAAATTATCAATTAAATAGAAAATATTTTTTATCTGTTTATTTGATAGATGTTTTTGAACATAGTCTAGTGTTTCTATATTATATTTCTCTGACTTTGCTTGGAATAAAAATAATTTTTTATTTTTAGTTAAGTGGTCAATATTTGGTAGAATAAATTCACTTTTATTTTTATATACAAATATATTCAATAAAATTATAAACTTTAAAATACCATTAAAGTTAATTTTTTTTTTAGAAATATTTTCCATATTATCTAGCTTTTTTTTATATTCAGGAAGAGTATTACTTTTAGAAATAAAATTAAAATTTTTGTATAAACCAATTTTAGAACAATAAAGAGTATTTATTCCAAAATAAGCATATTGATAACCAATAGATCCACGTGCTGACAACACGTAATTTATTTTCTTATTTATCAACTCTCTGTGTGTAGTTTTAGATGGAAGAATTTTGATATTGTTATTATCTCGTAATAATTCTTTGAAGATATCAATTTGGTCTTTTGAAGCATCGGGATGTAATTTTAAAAACCATTCTCTATTCTTTTTTTTATCTATACCTACATAATAAATTAAATATTTTATCCATTCATAAAAGTCTGGGAAAACAAATTTTCCCCACAAATTTGGTCCTTCAAAGAAATCATGTGCAGCAATTAAAATTTTAAATTTGTTAGATTTTTTTTGGTAATTCGAATTTTTTAATTTTCTAAAGGTATTTTTTTGTGAACTTGGAAGAATACCAAAATAGTTACTTTTTTTTCCAGAAAAAATATTCTTTAAATCTTTTTTATTATCAGAAATGATTTTATTTTTATTTTTTAAACCAACTCTTTTATAAAATTTACTTAAAATTTTGTTTGAATTTTTAAATTGGTCTCCTAAAAATAAATTTTTTTTGTTAAATTTAAAAACACTGTTGCCAGATATACACATTGAATTTATTCCATTAAATATAGCAACTCTTCCTGGTAAACCAAGTAGATAGGCAGAATGACTAAAACAAAAGTCAGAAACATCATTTTTTTTAAAGTAATCATCCCAATATATTAAGATTTTAATTGAATTTTTAATTAATAAAAAAAGCTCTTTTGAATGTAAATCAACTGTTGGCTTCTGAAAATATCTTAAATAGTGATCATATATCAGATCTCCAATAGGTATATTATTTATTTTTAGGTTTAATAATTTTTTTTTATTTAAAGTTTTAAAATTAATTTTATTTAATTGTACCTCTAACTTTATATTTTGCTCTTTGTTAAGGTTATAATCTAACAATTCAAAGCCAAGATATTTATAAATATAATAAGTTATAGGATTATAATAAGAGTCAATTCTTACTGGATAACATAAAATTTTTTTATTTTTATTTTTGAAGTAAATACTCCACACAAAAAAAGTAATAATATTTTCATTTATATTAAACATTTCGAATATAACTTGTGATTGTTTTTTGTATTTTATTCTATTTTCAATTTCTAAGTTTTTAAAATTTTTTTTGATTTCTAATATTTTTTTTGCCCTTGGGTTAAACAAAAAAATTATAAAGAAAAAAAAATTTAATATCGATTGGAAAAAAATTCTTAATATTTTTGATGTATAAAAATATAAAATCATTTAATTTTAATATAATGATCTTTTTTAACAATACTATTTCCAATCCCATACTCAAATACAATCATTGATCTACTCTTCGACTTCGGCACCTCACCTTTATGTAATCCAAATGTATCTTCTATTATTAAGGAACCAGCTTCTTTTACAAATTTTATCTGATTTTTTTTACCATAAATTTTCACTATTTCCTCATCGTTTATTCTTTCAGCCAGTATATGTTTTAAAAATTTTTTTTTATGAGTATTCATCACAAAAACATGTGGTCCTGAATTTTCATCTACATCATTTAGATAAATAAAAATTTTAATAAATTTTTTATAGTCACAATCATAATGGAAATATTGAGCATTTTTTTTTTTTTCGTATTCAGTAGATTCAAATGGATTTGTTATAAAGCACTCTATCTTACAAACAATTTCTTTTGAATTTAAATAATTGCCTACAATATCCAACAAATTTTTTGAAAGAGCAACTTTACTTAAAAAATTATTATCATTTTTTAATTTCAAAATACAATGTTTAATTTTATAGCCTATTGTAGTTGAAACAATATCGTCTAAAGAATTAAATTTTAAATTTTTTTTTTCTGAATTTTCTTTCTTATAAAGACCTTTGTAGTCAACAAAAAAATTTTCATCAGTAATATCTTCTTTAATTTTATTTAAGATTTCATGTTTAAGTTTTAATTGATCATTATAGCCATAATTTTCTAAACTTAATAGTATATCCCTTAATTTTACACTATCTTTGAAATAAATTTCCTCAAATCTATTTTCTTTAGTAATTTTTATTTTTTTTAAATTTCTAATAAATGAAAATGCAAAAAAAAATCTTACAAAGAAAATTCGTATGAAATCAAATAAATTAAATTTGTTATTATTTAACTTTGATAAAACTATACTTGTATGAACACTATTTTTAAAATGTTTAATTAAGATCATAGACAATAAAAATGATTTTTAAATATTTACCTATATTAAATTGATTTACCAATTTATTTAATTTAAAAAACAATTATGAGTTATTTTATAAACAAGCTTTATGAATTAATCAAAGTTTTTTATCCAACAAAAAGTTCGAAAAAATTCATTGAATTTAACAAAAAAATTTGGATTAAAAAAAATGATAATTATTACAATAAGGGAGAAATACTCTTAGATTTATTTCACCATTATCCTTTTGTAAATATCTGGTCGTACATTGTAAATATAATTAAAGATAAAAAAAAATTAAAAGTAAGATATTTTTATTTTTATTTTTATTTAGGGCTACTAAATCAAAGTAAATTTTATTCTTTTAAACTAAAAAAAATTTATGAATCGTTCAATGTTAAGGAAGGAATAGATGAACGTAATAATAATTTTAATATATCAAATAAAAGAATCGAAAAAATATTCCAATCTTTAAGTTCAAAAAAAAAATTATTAAATTTTACGTATAAGGATATTAAAATTGGTGATCTTTTATATGACACTTATTTAAGAACTAAGCTTGAACCAACTGTTGATATTAACGATATTCATCTAAAAAATTTAACTATTCGTGCAATAAATATATTTGATCATATATCTAATTATTTGAAAAAAAATAATGTAAAATTAATTATAGTTAGTCACCCTTATTATATTCAATATGGAATAATTACGAGAATAGCTTGTAAAAATAAAATACCAGTCTTAATGATTTACTCAAAAAGTCGTGGACATGATGTATTTAGACTTAAATTAATTGATAGAAAACATCCAGTCGAAGACTTTAAATATTATAATTATAAAAAAAAATTTTTATCTCTCAAATCAAAAAAAAATAGGCTTAACATTGGAAAAAGATTAATTGAGGATAGATTTTCAAAAAAATTTTTAGATCAATTACCTTATATGAAAAAAATATTTACATAAATAGAAAAAAATTTAAGATAAATCAAAAAAAATCAAAAGATGTATATATTTTTGCTCATGATTTTTTTGATAATCCACATAGATTTAGGTGGATGATATTTGAGGATTTTTTAGAGCAAATTAAATTTTTGGAAAAAATAGCAGCTAAAACTCCAAATTTAAATTGGTTTTTGAAGCCACATCCAAACGCAATAGATAAAAATTATGAAATATTTTATAAAATTTTTGCAAATTTCAAATATATAAAACTTGTTGATAAAGATTTAAATAATTTTGAAATAATAAATAAAAAACCTAAGTTTGTTATCACAAACCATGGCACAGTTGCGCATGAATTTGCTTACCATAAAATTCCAGTTATAAATACAGGCGATAATTTGCATATAAATTATAATTTTTGTTTACATGCCAAAAATAAAAAAAATTTGGAAAAAATTATTATTCACTTTGAAAAATTTAAAAAAAAAATAAATTTTGATAAAAAAAATATTTATGAATTTACCTATATGGATTATTTTTATTCAAGAAATCAATATAATGAGTTTAAATTAGACAAAATGAAAATTTGGAGTTCTCATTCGGACTATGATGATTGTTTAGATTACTACACTAAACAGCCAAAAAAAAATATTAATTTGCTTAAAAATTACATAAATAATTTTTTAGAGAAAAATTTAGATTAATTTTTAAAAATGTTTTTTGCTTTAGATAAATCTTCGTTATAATTAATATCAAAACCTTCAGGGTATATTGTTTTGAAACCAATAATTTTTTTTCCAGTTATTGTCTTGTATTTTGTTAAATTAGAGACTTTAGATATCTCTAAACTAGCATTCTGGACATATATTTTTTTAAGAGATTTAAATTGCATATTATAGCTAGGTTGTTTACCATATCTTTTTTTTATTAATGGAATAATTTTACTTTTTGATTTTAAAATCCACATCTTTTCTGGATGTTGCTTACAAAGTTCAATCGCTCTGAGTGAGTCTGGAAATTTATTTTTTTTAAAATGTGTCCATGCTCTATGAATAGTTTTGGATTTTCTGAAGGGGTTTGTTGGTCTCAATATAAAGAAAAAATCAAAATATTTATTTTTTTTTTCAAGAAACTTAATGCTATGATTTACCCAGTCAAAATCTGGTGACTTAGAGGCTGCAAATTTTTTTGGTCTTAAAAAAGGAACTGACGCACCATATTTTTTCGCAATATCTGCATATTTTTTTGAGTCTGTTGAAACCAATATATAGTTAAATAATTTTGATTTGATTGCCTCTGTTATAGTGTGACCGATAAGATGTTTTTTTCCTAGTTTTATGACATTCTTATCTTTTATTCTTTCAGAACCGCTTCTTGAAGGTATAAGTGCGATAAGCCTATATTTCATAAATTTTACTTAAATATGATTTGCTTTAAACTTGTTGATTGAAGACCACTCTTATTTATTATTCCGAATTTTTTCTCTACTCTTACTCTGTCATTAAAATGAGGTGTTGAGGCCTCAATTATTTGACAATTTGTTATTGCCTCTTCTTGATGTATAGATCCTGGAGGAAAATGGAAAGTATCCCCTTTTTTAAGAATCTTATTAATTAATTTACCTTTTTTATTTTGATACCTAACCAAAAGTTTACCGGATATAAGTATTCCGCACTCATCTTTTTTTCTATGATATTGCAATCCACCTTTATTACCTTTCTTAATTTTAAGAATTTTTAATGATATTTTTTTTGGGATTAATGCAGCAAGTATTTCTTCACCCCACTTTCTTTTTCCAACTTTCTTTTTTTTTGGAAATATCGCTGTTTTTTTAATCAAACTAAATCCTCAATTTTTATATAATCGTCAATGTTTAAATCTCTTTTAATTTTTCTTCCAATTATTTTCTCTATTTCATAAGGATGGATACCTAGCCCTGGTGATTTTAATGTTATATCATTAGAGCTTATAACATCTCCCTTTTTTTTATTTTTAAGCAATACTGGGGATTTTCTCATTTTTATTAATGGTTTAGTCTCTATATTAAGCTGTTTTTTTTCATCTGATCCTAACATTAATTCAATCCTTTTTAAATTTCTTACAAATTTTGATAATCCTGCTGGTTCTAATGAAAAAGCATTATCTGTGCCTTTATTTGCTCTATTCAAAGTAAAATGTTTTTCAAAAACTCTGGCACCTAACATGTAAGCTACTGGGCCAGCATCTATACCATTCTCGTGATCAGACAAACCTAATCTTAAACCAGGAAAAGTTTTTGCATAAGTTGTGATTACTCTAAGATTCATATCTTCTAATCTTGCAGGATATGATGCGGTGCACTGAAGTATACTTAAATTCTTATTATGTTGAAATATATTTTCTTTTGCCCTTTTGACATCTTCTAAACTACCACCACCAGTACTTAAGAAAATTTCTTTTCCCGTTTTAGATATTTCAGTTTGTAATATTGTATTTGTTATATCTGCAGATGCAATTTTATAGGATTTTAAATCAAATTGTTCTAAAAAGTCTAATGAGCTCAAATCAAAGGGTGTAGCAAAAAAGTCTATATCAATTTCTTTTGAATAATCTATTAATTCTTGATAATCGCTTTTTTTTAATTCTAGTTTTTCTCTATGTTCTCCATATGACAAACCAAAACTGTTAGGATTATCATAAACTTGATTGAAGAAGGTTTTTGTATACAAAGTTTTGTTATCTCTTTTTTGTGTCTTAACCGCATCTGCACCGGCATTTTTTGCTTCTTTCATTAATTTTAAAGCATGCTTTACGTCCCCTTGATGATTATTGCCAATTTCTGCAATTACATATATCTTTGATTTGTCCATAACTTTTTAAATATAATTATTTTTTAGGAATAATTCTAGATTAGATATTTTCCATGATAAGTCTCTTTTGTAGTTTGTTTTATCATAATAATTATTGTTTTCTAATTTTATCTGTCTATTTGGCACAAAATTATTTAAATTAATATCTCTATTATAAAAAACCTCAGGAAAACCAGAAAAACCTTCCTTTTTAAGTAATAATTTCTTATCAAAATATTTTATAAAAAGTTTTTTTAAAATATATTTTTGCTTCAACTCCCCTTTTGCCGACATATTAAACTTGTATTTAAGTGGTAAATTAATAAATATTTTTAAAATATTTTTCTGGATAAAAATATTTCTAGGCTCAACTGAATTGTCACAACAAATTAGATCAGTTGATTTATTTGCAACATAAATTGATTGTATGAAATAATCACTAAATAAAGATGAAAGGATATTTCTTTCTTTAGTATTTTGGACAAAACTGTATTTTTTGTAAGAATCATTCCAAAATCTATCTAATTTTCTAACATAATTTTTTGAAGTATTATAATTTTTTAAAAAATTACTTTTAGTAGCAACAGATGTATATGGTGAGTAATTTTTTTTATTTTTAATTTTTTTAAAAGATTGCATATAAACTTGTTGACCACCTAATAACTCATCACACCCATCTGCTGAAAAAAAAACTTTACAGTGATTATTTTTAAATTCTTGGGAAAGAAACATTCTCGAAGGTAAGTCATGAGTAAAAAACGGGCTTGAAAGAACTTTCGAACATTTAATAGCAAATTGCTTATATTTCAAATGATCTATATTTTTTATTTTTATTTTTTTTCCGATGTACTTTTCAAAAAAATGAAATTTTTTATTTATATTATCTTTATTCTTATGATTTATATTTAAATATAAAGATGGGTTACCTTGATTGGCCAAAATAGCTGACTGCAACGATGAGTCGATACCACCTGAAAATATTGATCCAAATTTCTTTTTTGGTAACATTATTTTGGCTTGCGAATTTAATTCATAATCTAATAATTCAAGCAATTCTTCTTCTTTAATTTTTGAATAAATTGTATAATCTTTTTCACTTATCCAATCTAATGGATCATCATATTTTAAATATTTTAAACTTAAATTATTTAAGTTAAATTTTAGTATACTAGAATTTTCTAAAATATTTATATTCTTAAAACAGGTTTTTTTTATTGGCATATAATGCCGAGTAGAAAAATAATCTTTTAATACCTTTTTATCTATATCAACTTTGATTTTTGATTTTTTTAAAAAACTAATTATACTTTTAATTGTTGAAGATACTAAAAAATAATTATTATCATTATAATAGTAAATGCTTTTTTCTCCTTGAGGATCTGTAACTAATTTAATTTCTTTTTTATTAATATCCAATATACTATAAGCAAACATTCCATTTAAAAGATTTGGTATTTTATTAAAATTTATTTTTTCATGAAGGTTTACCAAAACCTCAGTATCAGTATCATAAATATGATTTAAATATTTTGTGTTTAAATCTTTATAATTATAAATTTCACCGTTGAAACTTATATAAAATTTTTTATTTTTTGAAGAAACAGTTTTTTTATCATTATTCAGATTTCCTGTAATTGATAAAACCGTATTTGAAAAAAATAAAGAATTATCAAAAAAATAATTTACTTTTAAACTGTCAGGTCCTCTATTGAAAAGTTCATTTACAGAACTATCGCATATTTTTTTATTTAATGGTTTTTTTTTTGAAAATGCTATAAATATGCCACACATATTAGTATTTTTGTAATTAAAAAATATTTAAAAGATTATCTTATTTACAATATAAAATAATGGAAAGATATACTATTAAAAATAAAAAATTATTTAAAGTAAATCGGTATCAACAGCAAGCAATTGATAAATTTTCAGATACTTTAAATGACAAATCGTACAAAAAAATTAGCAATTGTATCATTTGCAATAAAAAAAATTTTTTATTAGTTTCAGATATTGATAGACAAGGCATTAAACGTCCAACTACTTTGTGTAAAGAATGTGGTTATTGTTTTAATAATCCACAATTTACAGATGAAACCCATAAAAATTATTATGAAAACTTTTATAGAGAAATTGACAGGGATTTTAAAGTTCCTAGTAAAGAATTTTATGAGTTAGAAAAGCATAGAGGTGCTGATATTTTAAATTATTTATATTTAAATGGAAGTTTAGATAAAAATAGTTCGTGTTTAGATGTTGGATGTGGAAGTGGAGCAACTTCATTTGTATTTGCAAATGTTTTTAAATCTACAATTGGAATAGACTTAGCAAAAGAATATACCAAAAATGTTGAAGAATTAGATAATTTAAAAATTTTACATACCACTATACATGATAAATTTTTTGATGATAAAAAATTTGGTTTTATAAATTATTGTCATGTCTTTGAACATATAAATGATCCTATGAAGGATCTTGAAAGGTTAAAAAAAATTATTAAATATGATGGATATTTATATATCGAAGTTCCAGGAATCTATCATACAGATAAATGGTACGATGGTAACTTTTTTCATTCTCTTGAAATGGACCATACACATTTTTTAACTTTAACTACCTTAAAAAATATGATGATGAAAAATGATTTTGAACTTGTGCATGGAGACGAGATCATTCGATCAATTTGGAAATTAAAAAAAGATAAAAATGTTTTTTTTATTAAAAATGACTTTACTAATATTTTAAAGCAAATCAAAAAAAATGATAATTTTTTAAGAATCAATTACATAACAATAAAGAAAAATTTTGAAAATTTATTAATTGGTTTAATAAAGTTTCTTTTAAAAAAAATTGGTTTATTTAATTTAATTAAAAAATTTTATCTAAAAAAAAATAAAAAACGAGTAATATACAAAAATAAAAAAATATACTTAGATTAATAAAAATGTTATTTTCATTAATCAAAATATTTGATCAATACATATTCTTTGGTTTATTAAAAAAAATTTATAAAAAAATTACAAGTAGTAAAAGGTTAAAAGTTTATAACACAAAAACAGGAAAATTTTATTTACCAAAATATGCATATAAAGATATAATTAGAAATCAAATTATCAATAATAAAATATTTGATTATGAAATTTTTGAGTTATCACAAAAATATATTAAGGAAAACTCTATTGTCCTAGATGCAGGTGCAAATTATGGTCAACTTAGTATACTATTTTCAAAAATACAGAAAAATATAGATGTTTATAGCTTTGAAAGTTCAAAATTCATCTTTGAAATATTGAAAAAAAATATTGAGATTAACAAAGCAAATTGTAAGCCTATCAATTGTATTTTGGGAAATGAGGAAAAAAAAATTTACAATATCAAAGAAATTAATTTAAAAGATTTTAGTACTTACGGTAGTAACAAAGTTCATTTTGTAAATGATAAAAATATTGAAAGTAATGTTGAAAAAGTTAAGACACTAAAAATTGATGAACTAAAATTTAATAAAAATATTTCTTTTTTTAAAATTGATGTACAAGGATTTGATTTGGAAGTGCTAAAAGGATCAAAGAAAACAATAGGTTTTCACAAAATGCCTATAATTTTTGAATATGAAAAATTATTTGAAAATGATTTTAATTATAAATTTAAAGATTTTGAAAATTTTATTTATGAAATTAATTATAAAATAATTAAAGAGATTAATAGTAATTATTTAATTGTTCCTAAATAGATTGATTTTTATTTTTTCTCACCAGTATAATAACAAAAATAATTATAAAGCAGAAAAGTCCTAGGACCCTAGATATAAACACTATTGAAAATTCTTTAGTTTTAATTAGAGCAGAATTGTTTGGACTTAAAGTTACAATCAAAAAATCATTAACCTCCTCCGAAAAAACATTTTTAGAATTTGCCATATCAACTTTCCAATTGTTTAAATCATTATTAAATGGAAATATATAATTTACCTCTTTTTCACTAATATTTGTAAGTTTAAATTGATTTAAGTTAATCCTTTCTAAAAATAATTTTTCATTTAATTCAAAATTATCTTTATTTAGTAAGCATTTAATATCTTCACAATTTTTTAAGCTTTCTTTATAATTATTCTTTATTGTTAAAAGAGATTTATTTATATTTTCAGCTATATAAAAAAAAGATTTTTCAAGATTGCCGTCTTTTATAATGGTAATAGGAATTTTTTTTATTATTTTAAATGAACTTTGATTTAATTTACTTATTTCCTCCTCCAAAAAGAAAAGATAAGTAATATTAAAAAAGTTGCTAAAAAATTCTAAATTAATGTCGTTATAATTAAATTTAGTTCTACCATACATATTTCCAAGGAATTTATCTTTATTATAAATTTCTTGTAACTTACATTTTTTACAGAATGTATTTATTGGATAAAGATTATAATTAAAATAATCTACAAATGAATAAATACCCTCTTTTGATAAGAGATTATTTTCAAGTAATACAGGTGATAGAACGATTCTTTTAAAATCACTATTAGAATTTAAAATTTTTAATTCATTATGTAGTGTCGAATTTTTACTTATATTTTCCTTAACATGATTTCCATTATAATTTTTGTAAATAAACTCAAAGTTTTTTAAATATACTATAAATGGGACAATAATAATTAAAAAGAAAATATATTTATTTGAATTTATTTTCGAAAAGTTTTTTAAAAATAAAATTATTGATACAAATATAAGCAGATCTCTTAATTTGTAAATTCCTGGTTGAAACTTAACCAAAATATACTGAGGTATTAATAAAATAACTACAATAATAATGAACATTTTTAAATATGCATCGTTATTAAAATTTAGCTTTTGATCTGTATTATTTTTTTTTATGAAAGTTAAATAAATATATGTGAGTAAAATAAGATCAATACCTAAAAAATAGTAGTAAGTAATTTTATAATTAAATATTAAGTTGTTATCTGAAAAAAAATAAAATATTGGACTTAAAAAACTAATAATTGGTATTGAGTAAGAATAGTAATCAAGACGAGATAAAAAATCATCCTTAAAATAAAAATACAAAAAACCTACTACTAATAAGGAGTTTAATATTACTATATAAGGGAGAAAATAAAAAAGTTTTTTACAAAGTATGTAAAAATTTTCAAAAATTAACTTACTAAACATCATCAAAATAAGTAGTAAGCCTCCTAATATAATCAAAAAAATATAATTAATATCTTGGAAATGCTTTAGCGTCCAAAACAAATTTTCAGATAATGATATTATATAAATTGATAATCCTAAATAAAATATTTTTTTTTTAAGAAAAAAAAAATTATTTTTTATAAAAATAATTATTAGATAAAATAATAAGTAAATTAAATGATTTCCGAAATGACCATTTAAATTTTGATATATTAATAATAATATAAATAAAAAAAAATAATTATATTTTTGTGTATCTAAAAATTTAAGTAAAAAATATATAATTGGAAATATGAGAGAGTAGGTTAAACTCACACTCGGCCAATTGTCTGATAGTAAATAATTAAAATTAGGTAATGAAAATATTAACAAATAAAAGATAAAAAAAGAATATTCTAATTTATAAAAATCCAATATTTTCTTAAAAAAAATACATTGAATAAATAAATTAATTATATTGAATGAAATATAAAATAAATATGGATCATGGAAAAAAAATGATGGATGTAAAAAAATAAATCCAGTTGGAAAACTGGTTCCCAAGCCGAAAAAATCAATATAATCTTTAAATAAAAAGGTAAAATCCTCAAAAATCAGTTTAGTGCTAAAATATCCTTGATAATATTCTTCAACATCTTGATGTCCAAAAATTATAGTTGGAATAAGAAAAATAAATATAAGTATTATATTTGTTAAATAAAAATTTTTTTGACTCATCCGGCACTACTCTTTTTAATTTTTCTTCCAAAAATATTAATGAATATTGGTGCTAAAATTAATAGTTTTTTTTTAATTGAAGATCGATGAAGAGACAAATTTTCTACTTTATTATTAATTATTTTTCTACTTTGAATATAATGATTATATGTTTCAAAAATCATTTCATTGTTTGAATATTTTGGAATAAAACCAAGTTGATTTTTTGCCTTTGCAATATCAAACCACAACGATCTGCCATACATAATATGATGATATGGGCCAAGAGGAGTTAGATTTAGAAAATACAAAATTTTTCCAGCTATCTCAAAAAAATTTAAAGATAGTGATTTGATTTTACTTTTTGAATTTGATTTTAAAACAAGACTATCAAGAAGATCATACATAGTTGAAAATCTATCTGTACCTATATTAAATATTTCTAAATTGTTATTTATTTTATTTTCAGCCAAAAGGCATGCATTCACTAAATCATCTACATGAACAAATTGATAAATATTTTTTCCTTTATTTAGAACCGGTAGCACTTTATTATTTTCTATCCATTCGAAAAGGATTTGCATTATCCCAAGTCTATCGTGTCCAAGTATGGTTCTTGGCCTAATTATAATAACTTTAAGTTCAGATGATGCATATTTTCTACAAATTTTTTCTCCATTTAATTTTGCTTTTCCATAATCCTCAGCAGGATTTGGAATAGTCTCCTCAGTAACAGGATTGTTATTTGGTATACCAAATATAGCACTGGAAGAAATATAAACTATTTTTTTTATTTTTAGGTTTTTTGCAACTTTACATACATTCTCTGTCCCTTCGCTATTAACAGACCAGAATTTTTTTTTATCTTTTGCTAAAGGAACTTGAGCTACACAATGAAAGATTGCATCTACAGGCTCAGAACACTTATTTAATTTTTCAAAGTCCCTAATATCACATTCATAATATTTTAAATTATTATTTTTTAGATCACTTTCGTTTATATCGATATTAATTACTTTCCATTGTGAGTTTAATAATTTTTTTATTAAAATGTTTCCTAAATATCCACTACCACCTGTTACAATTGCTTTTTTCATCAAATAATTTTAGTTAATAAAGTATAAATAAAAAATAAAAAAACAATCGATGTATATTTTATACTTTTTATTGCATAAATATAAAAGTCTCGATTAATGTATTGTTTAAATAAATTAAAAATTAAATCAACCAAACAGTAAACATATAAACCTGATAAAATATAATGATTATAATTAATTTGAAGAGTGGAATGATAAGAAAACAAGAAATCAAAATGTTTAATAAATGAATTTGTTTGTAAAAGATAAATACTTAATGATAAAAAATTTAAAAAAATTAAAGTTATAATAATATATTTTAAATTTTTTAAGTCATTCATATCGTATGAAATAATCTTATTTTTCAGTGTTAATTTATTTAAGTAAATTTGTGTATATCTTTTAGAAAAAGAGAGAATAAAAAATAGTGTGCTAAAAAATATTATAAAAATATTACTTATTTCAATATCATAAATGTCTGCTCCATAAAAAATTCTCTGTAGATAAAAATTGGTTAAAAAAATTGTATCTATAAACTTAATTTTTTTTGTAAAAAAATTATAAATATAAAATGAAAAAATATAAATTAATAAATGAATTGAAAAAAAAACTGTCTCATAAATTAATAAAAATAAAATTAATAAACTAAGATTGATTGCTATGATACTTGATGCCTTTATTTCGTGAATATTTTGAATATTAATTTTTGTTTTATTTTTCTTATCAATTTTTTTATCAGAAAAATCATTGGTTATGTAAACAATATTTGTGATTATAAAAAAAATCAGCAATGGATAAAAAAAACTTTCAGGACCAAAACCCTCAAAATCTTTATTAGAAAGTGCTAATGGAACAAATATAATAATGTTTTTAAGTTGTGATTTAAAATTTATAAAATTAAAAAAATTTCTAATTATTTTCATAATATTTTTCAAAAAATTTTCTTATATTTCTTAATGCAATGGTCATTACTATACCTTGGGGGTTTTTAAGCAAGTTTGTATTTATTAAAGATGAATCGTTTACAAAAATATTTTCAAGTAACTTTAATTTTCCATACGAATTGCTAAGAGCATTTTTAGATTCCCCCATGCTTACTCCACCAAGAATATGTACTGAAGAAAACTTTAAATCATTAATTTTTTTAATTGAATTTATTATAGTTATAAAGTTATTTTTATTTAAATGTGGATAACCCTTTTTTAATAATATTATTTTTCTTCCGCCACCCTCAAATAAAACCTTACATAAATTTATTAAAGATTCTTTTATTACAGAAAGATTTTCATTAGGTATTTTATATCGAATAAAATTATAACCATTATATAATTTTTTTATATTCCCTTCACCAAAAGAAAATGTAGCATGATAGACTGATAAATTTTGAAAGTTATTTTTAATATAACTAAAATTTTTCTTATCCTTTGTAAAGTTATTAAGTATAAACTGTGGGCTACTAGACGCATTACCTAAAATATATTTTGGATAAAATTCAGTAACTTGATATTGATGGACATCATTATTTAAACTTTGAACTTTTTCCTCATAATCTACAATAACTTTAATCATTGGATGAAGTTTGAAATCTAATTTATCTTTTGATTTCCCTAATATATTGCTCTTTTGCAATAATTGATTTGTATAAATAGACCCACAACACACAAATAAGTACTTACAATAAAAAAATTTAGTCTTTTTTTTATTAATTATTTTTATTTCCCAAAGTTTATTTTTTCGATTAACACTCTCAACAAAAGAGTTCTGCAATATTTCACCACCTTTTTTTAAGTATTCTTTGATATAAGTATTTTTCATTGATAGTTTTAATTCTTTTCCATTTTGAATTGTTTTAAGTTTTTTTATTTTTTCAATTTTAAAATTTAATTTTTTTGATCCTTCGAGAAATTTATCTGGATTAACATCATTTTCAAAATTTTGTTCATCTGACAAATTAAAGTATTCACTAATCTCTCTAGAATATTTTTTTATTTCTTGATAATCAAAATCTTCTGTTTCAAATTTTTTTTTCCAATCATCAATAAATCTTTCATCTGGAAGGTGAAATAAACCACTATTGATTTCACTGCCTCCTCCTAAAGATTTACCTGATGAAAAATTTATCTGTGTTCCTAAAATTGATGAGTTAACACCTCCATCCCTCCATTTCATAATGAACTCATTACCAGGATGTTTTGTGTGAGCATCTGAATATGATGAACCCTCTTCAATAATCATAACATCTTTTTTTTTTTTAATTATTTCTAAAGCTGTTACGCTACCACCTGGACCTGATCCTATTACTATGAATTCAAAATTATTTTTTAAGTTTGAATTTTTTTTGACATTATTAAATATTTTTTCATAATTATAGAAATGAATGAGTATTAGAGCACAAAATAGCTCATTTATTTTTTCACCTATAAAAGGAAATTTTATTATAAATTTTAAAAAAAAAATTTTTTTTGTTTTTGATAATTTAAAAAAGTTGCTTAAAGAAACTATTTTTATAATAGAAAAGAAAATATAAAGAAATGTGTTTATGATTTTTTTTATTGTTTTATCAATTTTACAATAATGTCTAAAAATTAATCTGGGATCTACTTTTTTTCCAGAGATACAATCTTCAGATATAAATATTATTAAGGTTTTTAAATTTTTTTGAAAATTTGATATTTTCATTATAAATCATACCCTATTTGTTATATAGGCCTTGATCATTTTTCTTGTCATCTTCCATGAAAAAAATGTATTAGTCGACATTGCACATTCATACGTACATTTGCATTTGGTATCTTTAATTTTATTTCTTAGTTTTTTTGCTTCTTTAGATTGGAAAAAATTGTTAGGTATTTTATCAGTGTCTAAATCACCAATTTTATCATTTAAAATTTCACAAGCATTAACTCTACCATCTTCCCAAACAACATATGATAAGGTGCCGGCAGTACAGGGAGTTACAAATTTATCATACTTAGCAACCTCATAAATTAAATCTTTTTGTAGTGCCTCTTTAAGTCTCATAAATTTTGCACCTAGGAAATTATATTTTTGAAGGTTGCCTCCCTTCAAATATTTTTCATATCTTTCTACCGCTTCTTTGTATTTATCAACTGTTTTAGCTGGCAATGCAGGATGTTCATAATCTAAATATCTAAATAAATTAATATTTATTTGATTGGTTCCTAGTTTTACTAAATCATCAACAAAATCTGGGTAAATTTCACAGTTTTCATCATTTACTACTGTAATAATTGAAAAATATAAATTTCCATAAAGTTTTTGAAGAGGTTTTAACCTGTCTATACTATCTTTTACTTTTTTAAATGAATTAATTCCTCTAATTTGATCATGCATTTTTTGATCTCCATCAATAGAAAACTGAATTATAATGGAACCTTTTCCCTTTGAATATTGAAGCATTCTTAAAGTTGAAATAAATATTTTTTCAATGTACCAGCCATTTGTTGGAATAGTAAATACTTTTGGTCTACAGTTGTTATAAATTACTTCATACATTTTGTGTAAATCATTTCTAATAAAAGGTTCTCCACCACCTAAGGCATACCATAAAATTTTTCCAAATTTTTTGGTATAATTATTTATTCTGTCTAAACTCATTTCCCCTGGATTTGGGGCATTTAATGTATCTTTATAAAAACAATGATTACATCTAAGGTTACATCTTGCTGTTATAAAATTTACAATTTGGATAGGATTTCCATTTCTTAAAATAACCTTGAGTAATATTCTTGTATAGTCATTTATATAAAAGAAAAGGTCTTTTATTTTAATTATAACTCCTAATAATATACCAGATATTCCACCCATAAAAAAATTTAGTCCTATCAATAAAGATGGGAAAGGATAAATAATTTTTTGAGCTAAAGATAGACTATTCAAGATTTTATTTGGGATTAAAAAAATTGATAATAAAAATAATACTAAATTAAATAGTACAAAATCTCTTAAATCTAAAATGCTAAAAAAAAGAAAAATTAAAGAGCTTAAAAATAAAATAGGAAGAACAAACCATTGAAAAAATAAATTCTTTCCTATTTGTGCAATTGGAATATTAAAAATATTCGGTTCGACAATTTTTACCTTTGTTGCATGCAAAGGCTTAATAAAATAATCACTTATTAAACTAAATTTTTTAAGATGGACAGCCTCAAAATCCTCAAATACTTTATTCTTAATACCATAGTTTGCTGCTCTCACACAAAAATCGTTATCTTCTCTTATTTTAAGATATGGATTAAATCCACCAATTTTATTGAAAATTTTTTTTTTTATTAAAAAATGAGAGGATTGACCACAATATGGTTTTGATTTTTTATTGGCCTCGTTATAAAAAAAATTTGAAAATCTATACCTTAAAATATCAATTTGAAACTTTTGTAAATAACTTAACTTTTCGTTATTTTCATAAATTCCCCAATAAACAATTTCCTCTTCATCATTTATATTTGTTGCTATTTTTGATTGTATAAATTTTTTTGTTTTTTCTGTAATTATTACATCGCTGTCTAAGAATAATATATAATCCGAATAACATTCTTTTGCTCCCTCATTTCTATAATCTCCAGGATTTTTTCTATTTTTAAAATTAAGGAATTTAACATTACTATATTTTTCTTGGAGTTTTTTTGTGTTTTCAGTTTGATAATTTGAAACAACTATCTTGTGAGGATTTAAATTTAATGAAGATTCTATTACCTTTTCAAGAAATGGTGACTTATAGTCAGGTATTACAATCGAAAGATTTTCCATGTATGAAATTATATCAAAGTGACAGATTAAATCTATAATCTGCTTCTATTAAATATTTATTTAAAGCATTAATATTTGCTTATTCAAAAATTTTTTTCAGTGCATAAATCAAGCCAATTGAGCTATTAGTACTGGTCAGCTACATGCGTTACCGCACTTCCACACCCAGCCTATCAACGT
>MDSV01177699.1_pt1 | contig 26633 bp, 19 predicted proteins | sample 810851 | NCBI WGS metagenome assembly MDSV01 (sample SAMN05326640, study PRJNA326480) | marine metagenome | isolation source: seawater | place: Atlantic Ocean: North East | collected 2012
ACGGATTTCTGTCATTGGATATTCGAAGTAGAAGGATCAGTTGATGGTGCTGAAGTGACATGGAATTTCGGTGATGCCTCCAATGAAGTGTTTGGGGATATTGCAGACCACCATTATGCAGCGGATGGAGAGTATGTCGTTACTGCTTATTACTCAGATGTATCATGTGAAGGCGTTTTATTGACAACTGCTATTTCAGTAGATGGCTGTTCTGGCGAGGTGGATTGCATAGATCAAGACCAAATTGATAACGAGATGTTTTGCACAGAACAATACGATCCAGTTTGTGGCTGTGATGAGGTCACCTACTCAAACGAATGTAACGCATATTATTACGGAGGTGTCACTTCTTGGGTAGATGGCGAATGTACTAATTCAGTTAGTGATATAAACGGCAATCAATCATGGTCAGTATTCCCTGTGCCCACTTCTGACCTTGTGACATTTAAAGGTTTATATGTAGGCACGAATTTTCTTAAAATCTATGACCACCAAGGCCGTATTGTTAAGGAGGCATCAGTTTCAAACGGGGAGACGATATCCCTTAATGCGTTAATTAACGGCTGGTACACAATGCAAATTGTAGGTATTGAAAGCTCTGCGAAAAGAGTTATCATACAGAGATAGAGCGGGCCGTTAGTGTATATCTTCGCGATGCTATTTTACAAAACACAAATTGTCTGATTGAATGCGCTATGATCGTTTAAATATTATTACGGGATGGACTGTTTGGGCTGTCGCGACCATTGTCTATATGTTGACGGTAGAACCGACTGCGAGTTTCTGGGATTGTGGAGAGTTTATCGCTTCAGCATACAAACTTGAAGTGGGGCACCCACCTGGGGCACCTTTATTTATGCTGTTGGCGCGGGGTCTCATGGTTTTTGCAACTCCAGAATGGGCTGCATTTGCGGCCAATTCCCTGTCTGCTTTAAGCAGTTCGTTTACGATTCTTTTCTTGTTTTGGAGCATCACACATCTTGCACGACGGTTTTCAGGTGGGTTTACAAAAGAGCCGACTTCAGCAGAGAGATGGGCTATTTTGGGGTCAGGAACTGTAGGTGCGCTCGCGTACACATTTTCAGATTCGTTTTGGTTTAGTGCCACAGAAGGAGAGGTATATGCGTTGTCATCACTTTTTACTGCCGCGGTGTTTTGGGCAATCTTAAAATGGGAAAATGAGGCAGATGAACCTGGAGCCACGCGTTGGATCATCTTAATCGCATATTTGATGGGACTCTCAATTGGCGTTCACCTCTTGAATCTTCTGGCCATTCCAGCGATGGCACTTGTGTATTATTTCCGCAAATATGAGTTCAGTTGGAAGGGGCTTGTGATTACTGGGGTAGCCTCTATTGCGTTGCTTGGGTTTATTCAAATAGGCCTTATTCAGGGCGTCATCAAGCTCGCAGGAGATTTTGAGAGGTTCTTTGTCAATTCAATGGGTCTTCCGTTTAATTCAGGCATTTTTGCATATCTGATTTTGTTAATTGCACTCATAGCGGCGCTTGTGATGTATTCTAGGAAACGTGGCTGGTGGGCACTCAACACCTTTGTGCTCAGTATTGCCATGGTGTTAATTGGATACAGCTCTTTTACGACCATCGTCGTGAGGTCAAGTGCAAATCCTCCCATGGATGAAAATGATCCAGAGAATTTTTTCCAACTTCTCAAGTACCTCAACAGAGAGCAATATGGAGACAGACCCCTTTTGACGGGTCCTTACTGGGATTCTCCAATGGACATCGAAAAACAATATTCAGATGGTGGAGCGACTTGGGTCAAGAGTTTCAGTGTGAAGCAACAAAAAGGGACACGTGATGTACGAATAAAATCTTTTAAACGAGAGGTGACCGCAATCAACTACATGTCAGAGTCAAAAAACGACAGGTACCGCATCGTCGAAGAATACATTAATACAGGTGAGAAAAAAGGCACGGTTTCTAATTATGACTCCGATTATACCATGTTATTTCCACGCATGTATTCTTCTGAGAGTAGACATGTGAAGGAGTACCGCATTTGGAGTAATTACAAAGGATACAATGAAGCGAGTAGATATACGAGCCCATTGGTTGACGGTCAAATGTCCCAGAGTGGTTTTATGCTCCACCTTCAGAAGGATATTCTAAGTGGGACGCTTTCGGAGGCTGTTCTTGGAAGAACACTCAAGAGGCTTTTTGCGGATTATGGACAGAGATGGGACGGGGAATTTGAAATTCGGTCAAAGAACGAAATCCTTGTCCGTGACCCACAAACTGGCGGAATGAGACTCGCGCCCTTGGATGATCCAAGAGCTGTAGATGCGTTAACCCAAATGATCACGGATCGTCTTGCACAGGGTTTGGACAGAGGGAAAGGGTTTGTAAAACGCCTCAATCAAGAAAAACGTTATTATGAAGCCACGGCCGCACGTGCAAAGGACTATACAGAACAACAACAAGCACTCGCATCCTTAGATAAAGTCTATGACAAGTTGCAGCCCACCTTAGGGGAAAACCTCAGGTATTTTATGGACTATCAAGTGGGGTGGATGTACTTGCGTTACTTCATGTGGAATTTTGCGGGGAAACAGAATGACACTCAAGGACATGGAGATTTTCAAAGCGGAAACTGGCTTTCTGGGGTCGATGCCATTGATGCATTAAGGATTGGAAGCAGGGATACCCTCACTCAGGAGATGTCTGAAAACAGAGGCTTAAATAAATTCTATTTCCTTCCATTTTTACTGGGTTTGATTGGTTTAATATTCCAAATCTCACGCGATCCACGTGGTGCAGGTACTGTAGGCCTGTTGTTCTTTATGACTGGCCTCGCTATTGTCGTTTATCTCAACCAAACGCCCATGCAGCCACGCGAGCGTGATTACGCTTATGTGGGGTCATTTTATGCCTTTGCAATGTGGATTGGAATCAGCGTGTTTGCACTCTTCGATGCAGCGAGACGAAGTGATTGGATGAGTCACTTGCGCGGATTTGGCTTCCCATTGGGTGTAGGTGTTTTGTTTTATTTGTTAGAGCACCTCGGCGGAACACCTCATTCTCTTTCATTGAGTATCTTATTTATGACGCTTACCGGCGCCCTGCTTTACGGCATTGCGCATGCTTCAAGGTTCATGGGATTGAACGAAAATTCACGCGCGCTTACCCTTGGTGGAATCATCCTCCTTGTTCCAATTTTGATGGCGTCTGAAGGGTGGGACGATCACAATCGATCTCACAGAACCACAGGTGTAGATTTTGCGAAAAACTATTTAGAGTCACTGGCGCCTAACGCGATTCTTTTCACGAATGGGGACAACGACACGTTCCCGCTTTGGTATGCACAAGAAGTAGAGGGTATACGCACGGATGTTAGGGTTTGTAACTTGAGTCTTTTGAATACGGATTGGTATATAGACCAAATGAAACGCCGTGCCTACGAGAGCGCTCCGCTTCCTATTAAAATGTCTGAAGAGCAATACAGACAGGGCACCAGAGATATTGTGCTTCTCGAGCCTCCCAGTTCGCCTGGCTTTGTCGATTTGAAAGAAGCTTTACGTACGGCGCTAGATGACGACATTCAGAAAAATTATGGGGAGAAGCGGTATCCTTACTTCCCGACAAACAAGTTCAGTCTTCCCGTCGACTCCGCCCGTGTTGTTGCGCTCGGAATCGTCAATGCTGACGAAGCATCAACCGTTGTTGATGCATTAGAATGGACTGTCCTAGATGGTCAGGGAGAACCGTTACAGTACATCCTTAAGAATCAACTCGCAGTATTGTCCATGTTGGCAAACAACGATTGGGAGCGCCCCGTATATTTTGCAGTGACGACTGGCGGAGATTCATACATCGGTCTTCAAGATTACTTCCGCCTGGAAGGTCTTGCATATCGACTCGTTCCGATTAAGTACGGGGAAAATCCGAACCCGAATTTAATTGGAGGGATTGAATCAGATGTGATGTACGAGAACGTCATGGAGAATTGGAGCTGGGGAGGCATGGACGATCTGGAGCACGGCATTTATATGGATGAGAACAACAGGCGTATGGTCACAAATGTTCGTCTCCAAATGGCAAATCTCGCCGACGCTCTTATAGATGTCAATGACCCACAACGTGCGCTGGAGGTGCTCGACAAATTACTTCGCGTCACTCCTCAGGAAAATGTTCCTTACACGAGAGTTCTGATGCCTGTCGTAGAAGCCTATGCTGAATTAGCCAGTTCAGACAGTTTGCTTTCTCCGAATGCAAACAGCTTGGATGACACACAAAGGAAAGCGTCGTTAGATAAAGCCCAAGAACTTCTTCAAGCGTTATTTAAGCAACAAGAGGAACTTGTAGAATTCGCACTTTCTTTAGATGCCGAGTACTTCACAGCGATGACCTCTGAGATTGATCTTGCGCTTCAAGTCAATGACAGACTGATACGAGTGTATAAATACTACCATCCTGAAGACCCCATCGTCGATCAATTGGACGCACGTTTGGGACTTATGGAAACGCAAATTGAGGACTACGAACGCAGTATTGTAGAACTTGGATTTATGGAATTCTAAAAAGGGAATGTCAGATGCTTAAGAAGGTAGCGATTTTATCTTCGGGAATGGGCTCTAATGCTCAAGCCCTTATTACGCACTTTGCGTCGCAAGAAAATATTGAGGTCGTATATGTAGGGTCAAATCGTGCCTCAGCAGGTGTCCTTGAAAAAGCCCGACTTTCCAAAGTTCATCATGGTCATTTTACGAAAGCGGATTTGAACAATGGGACTTTACTGAATACTCTTGAAAAACTTGATGTAGATTGGGTGTTGCTTGCTGGATTTCTTCTCATGATTCCTGTTGAATTTTGTCGGCGGTATCAAGGGCGTATTTTAAACATTCATCCGTCGCTACTTCCCAAGTATGGGGGTAAGGGAATGTATGGAATACGCATACACGAAGCCGTTTTTCAAGCAGGTGAAAAAGAAAGCGGGATGACCATCCATTTTGTGAATGAGCTTTATGATGACGGTGCGGTGGTATTTCAGGGCCGTATCAAAATAGATGACGTCACAAATGCCCAAGAGATTGCTGACAGAGTGTTGAAACTTGAACATACGTATTATCCAAGAATTTCATCGGAGTTAATTACTTTGGACAAATAAATAATTTTGAAGTCATGATTCTTGATCCTGCACAACTTTTAAAAAGCACGATGGTGCTTTTTGCCGTGATTGATATTGTAGGAAGCATCCCCGTTTTAATGGATGTCAAACGTAAATCGGGGGACATTCATCCGGGCAGAGCTTCCTTGGTGGCACTAGGTATTATGCTTGCATTTTTATTTGTTGGAGAAGGGATTATTACTTTTTTAGGCGTGGATGTCAATAGTTTTGCTGTTGCAGGTTCCTTTGTCTTGTTTTTTATGGCGCTTGAAATGATTTTGGGAATAGAGCTTTTTAAGAGTGACGCCTCTTCTATAAAAACCGCCACGATTGTTCCCGTCGCCTTTCCCTTGATTGCTGGGGCTGGGAGCATGACGTCGATTTTGTCATTAAGAGCTGAATTTGTTCAACTCAACATTATGATTGCCATCATTATAAATATGGCCATTGTTTTTGTCGTCCTCAAGAACTTGGGGAGAATAGAGACTTTACTCGGTGAAGGTGGAATTGCTGTTCTTAGAAAGGTCTTCGGGATCATACTTCTCGCAATTGCCGTGAAACTGTTCGCAGACAATGCAAAAGATTTGGTCTAATTTATCCCAGAAAAAATGGCAAAGGTGACGGTATATACTGATGGAGGCGCGAGCGGGAATCCCGGTCCAGGTGGATATGGTGCTGTGATGCTTTCCGGAAAACATTATAAAGAGCTCAGCGGAGCGTTTCGCTTGACAACAAATAACAGGATGGAACTTCTTGCCGTGATCAAATCCCTAGAGGCTTTAAAGACACCGGGGACTGAAGTAACAGTTTACTCAGACTCGAAATATGTTGTCGACTCAGTCAAGAAGAAATGGGTCTTTGGATGGGTGAAAAAGAACTTCAAAGGCAAAAAAAATACCGATCTGTGGAAGCGATTTTTGAAAATTTATGAAATGCATAAGGTGGAATTTGTGTGGGTTAAGGGTCATGCAGGCAATGAATTCAACGAAGTAGCTGATAAATTGGCTGTTTCAGCATATGCAGATGGTATCCTGCCTTTAGAGGTGGATGTTGCATACGAAGCGTCAGAAAAGGATTAGATTTGTACTCTGATTAAACACATCAAGATGCGTACAGATTTATTTCAAGGACACGATTACTTTAATATGGACGATCTTCTCACAGAGGAGCAAAAGTTGATCCGCGATGCGGCCCGGGCTTGGGTGAAGCAGGAAGTGAGCCCGATCATTGAAGAAGCAGCTGAGAAGCAGGTTTTCCCTCAGCATTTGCTTCCAGGTCTTGGTTCGATTGGTGCTTTCGGTCCTTATATTCCTGTAGAATATGGTGGTGCTGGTTTGGACCAAATTTCCTATGGTCTCATTATGCAAGAGCTCGAAAGATGTGATTCTGGACTGCGTTCAACCGCTTCCGTTCAGAGTTCTTTAGTAATGTACCCAATTTGGAAGTACGGTTCTGAAGCACAAAAAACAAAGTACTTGCCCAAGCTCGCAACTGGAGAGTGGATTGGGTGCTTTGGTTTGACTGAGCCTGATCACGGATCTAATCCTGGTGGAATGACCACGAGTTACGTTGAAGATGGAGATGACGTCATCTTAAATGGCGCCAAGATGTGGATTTCCAATTCGCCATTTGCTCAAATTGCAGTCGTATGGGCGAAGAACGAGGAGGGCCGGATCCATGGACTTATCGTTGAACGAGGAATGGAAGGATTCACGACGCCCACGATGAAGGGCAAGTGGTCACTTAGAGCATCTGACACAGGGGAACTTATTTTTGACAATGTGCGTGTCCCTAAAGCAAACATTCTTCCGGAAAAATCAGGGTTAGGTGCGCCACTTGGATGCTTGGATTCAGCACGTTTTGGGATCGCCTGGGGTGCAATAGGAGCCGCATTAGACTGTTACGATACAGCACTTCGCTACGCCAAGGAGAGACAACAGTTTGGCAAACCCATTGCAGCGTTTCAACTACAACAGAAGAAGTTGGCGGAGATGATTACAGAAATAACCAAGGCCCAATTTCTTACGTTACGTTTGGGTCAACTTCGAAATGAAGGACGTGCCACCTCGGCTCAAATTTCTATGGCCAAACGCAACAATGTCGATATGGCAATAACCATAGCGCGCGAAGCGCGTCAGATGCTAGGGGCGATGGGAATCATGAATGAATACCCGATTATGCGTCACATGATGAATCTTGAATCGGTGATCACATATGAGGGGACGCATGACATACACCTCCTGATTACAGGAATGGACATCACTGGCGAAAACGCTTTTAAGTAAGGATCCGAAGCTCCACCCCCGAAGATTCAGGGGTTCGTTTCTATTCGAAACACCTTAATCAGCATCCTCAAGTACGGGGAACTTTGATCGGAACCCATCTAACGTCTCGCGATGGCAAACAAGCGTGATAGATTCCTCCATATGGGCGTCGCTTAAAATCTTACCATATGGGTCTACTCCTAAACTATCTCCACGATAGGCAATCATGTTTGGGTCAGAACCTGTTCGATTGAGACCCAAGACGTAGCATTGATTTTCGATTGCTCGGGCTTGAAGCAACGTTCTCCATGGATGACGGCGTACTTCAGGCCAGTTCGCCACGTAGAGTGCGACATCATATGTGTTTGACATAGAATTCCTTGAAAAACACGGAAACCTCAAGTCATAACATATCTGTAGGAGGATTCTCCACCCCCGGAATTCAACTACTTTTCGCGCTTCTCCTTTTTGATAATGTGCGTTTTCTTTCCCAAACGTGAAAAGATGTCGCTTGTCATAGTATTCGAAACTTCCATCAGGTTTTACAAACACACTCCGATTTCTAGCAACAGAATCCTCAAACCTAAAAGCCACACTTCCTGTGATTGCAACATTGTACTTTTTTGAAAGATCACGCATCCAATCTAATGTTTCGCCAGACCTCCATGAGTCGATAGCATCAATATTCATTGAAAACCCCGTGGTGAATACTTCTGGCATGACGATGAGATCAATGTCATTCTTTTCCTTCATCGCGCGCGCAATGCGTTCAGAAAAGGCCTTGCGATTTGCTTTGGGATCTTCCCAGATGATCGGCGACTGTATCCCTAAAATATGGAGTAGGGTCTCATTATTTTGACGTGAACTCATCGGGCTTTATAATACGTGTCAATCGCTCGAAGTTTTTTGATGGCTTCATCGATGGTGCTGTCGCCTTTTGCAAAACAAATTCTCAAACGCTTCTCCTCTTTTGCCTCTTGGCTTCCTGGCTGTCTAAAGGGTGAAATCGGAATCGTTGCTATTCCGTGTTTGATCGTCCACTCCCGAGCGACTTCAATGTCACCTCGAGAATCGAGCTTGCTGTAATCTAGGATTTGGAAATATCCGCCTTCTGCGGGAGAAAAAATGAATGCGGTTCCATCCAACCCTTTTAAGAGTCTGTCGCGCTTCTTTTCATAAATAGGCCCCAGTTCACGCAAGTGTTTTGATGCGTGATCTGTGATGAGGTACTGAGCGAGTCCTCTTTGTATGGGTGCTCCTGTAGAGAACACATCATACTGATGTATTTTTCTAAGTTCTCTGGTGATTTCTTCTGGGGCTGCAACCCAACCTATTTTCCATCCAGTTGCGTGAAGAAGTTTTCCGAAACTCCCAAACACAAGCGTTCGGTTTTTTAGCCCAGGATGTCCTGCTGCACTTAGAAAAGGTCTACCATCGTGATTCATGGGCCCATAAACTTCGTCGCTCAATAAAAAGCAATTTGATTCAAATAATACATCTGCGAGTGCATTTAAACCTTTAGAAGTAAAGCACGCTCCAGTAGGATTGTGAGGTGCATTTATGATGACCAATTTGGTGTTGTCAGAGATAAGATTGCGAATAACGTCTGTATCTATTGCGCCTCCTTGTCCACCTAAATTTGCAGGTTGAGGTATTGCTGCTCTCACAATGACGCCTCCTGCAAGATGAACAGCAGGGGCGTATAAATCATATGCAGGATCTACAATAATGACTTCGTCTCCAGGCAATACGAGTGCCTGTATTGAGGCAAACAGCAAAGATGATGCGCCAGCGCCGATGGTTATTTCAGAGTCTGCATTGTAAACTGCGCCATGCGCTTGATTGTACATTTCAGAGATCCAAGTACGAAGTTCTGAATCTCCCGCCATAGGTGCATATTGATTGTAGCCTTCATCAATCGCTTTCTTAACAGCTTCTTTAAGGTGTGTGGGAGTAGCCAAGTCAGGGAAACCTTGTGCTACATTCAGCGCCTGATGTTTTGAAGCCAACGCTGACATTGTTGTAAAAATCGTTGTCCCTACCTCGGGCAATTTAGATGGCGGCAGTGTAGGCGTTTTCATTTTAATGAATTAAGTCAATCAACGCGTGATTGCAAGTTTTGTCGTGGCTGAAGTTTTGCCGTCAGCGTTTGTTGCGAAGATTAAATAGACACCATATGGGGCCAACGCTCCATCACTTAGCCTCCCATCCCAGATCGCCCGGCCTCCCATTGACTCAACAACCGCAATGACTCTTCCAGATGCATCTGTGACATGTACAGTACTTTCAAAGGCTAAGCCGTCAATGGTTATGGGCCCCTCATGAGAAGCATCCACTGGATTAGGAAACGCAAATATATTTTCCATTTTGGAATCCCAATTGGTGGCTTCACCTAAGTATGAAATGATTCCACGCGTGGTGGCGATGAAGACCTCTCCACTGGCTTGGTTAATCGCTATGTCTTGAATGTTGTCTGAGGGTAGGGGACTGTTTGTGGGAGATAATTGGAGTTCTATGGTGAGGCCATCATCACTAAGCACATAGATGCCAGAACCAGAGGTCCCGATCCATTTTCTATTACCACCATCGATCTGTATGGAGGTGACTTCTTCTGTTTCTAGGAGGTACTGGTAATTTCCGTCTTGCTGAATAAGTATTTGCGATGCGGTCGTTTCATAGTCATTTTCAAACAGCGAAGCTGACCTATAGAATATTGCAGGTCCCGAAGCTGTGCCGATCCAAATCTCTCCATCCAAATCTTCCTCAAGTGAGTTAATGTAATTTGATGGCAACGCTCCGAGTTCAGCGTCGATGTTTAGAAATCGCCAATCATCATCTGATGTGTTTTCAGGTGTCCCGTTTGGATCGAAAACCAGAAGTCCTCCTCCCCTTGGCAGAATCACCCAAACATAGCCGTCCCTTGTCACCATAAGTTCACCCACATTGTCGCTTGAACTCAGGTCATCTCCTAAATTCATTGCAACGAACGTGCCGTCTGCCAAGCGCACTTGCAATGGGTTGTTGCTGAAAAAGTTTGTAAACCAGACGTTTCCAAATTTGTCAAAATCCACTCCTGCAACTCCCGTCCTTGGACTCCCACCAAAATCCCCCTGCTGTATGGTGCTGTTGGATTCATTCCAAATTTCAACGATCTCACCATCGAGCACTTCAATAAGCCCCTCTTCAAATGACCCAAACATCACATGTTTCGGATTGAGGGGGTCAATACTGACTGCCATGTAATCTCTGATCCCAGAGATGTCATTTTCACCATCGACTTCATCTACATCTATCCAGTCCCCGTCCACGAAGCCATGAATTCCTGCAGAGTTGTAGTTTGGCACCCAAGATGCATCAACACCTCCTGTTGCAAGCCACAAGTTTGAATTCCAACAATCTATTTTTCTTACATCTGCTGTTGCTGGTCCTGTGGGTTCAAAAACGCCATTTTCTAGCCCTGCTTCAGGTTCCGAAACATATCGCAACAGGCCACCTATTCTGCTCGCAATCCAAACCACACCAGGCCCAGTGACGTCAAACGAAACATCTCGAACCTGCATCCAATCCCCAAATTCATTGTTTTCTGGCACAGGGTTGTATTCAGAATCATAGAGGTCAACACCACAACAACGCCCCAAAACAAGCGTATCCGAAGCAACGTCCAGTCCCCAAAGTTCTTCACCCTCTAGAGCCCATCCTGGAAATATTTCTGAAGTCCCATCGGCGCGCATGATCCATAACCTGCTTGTTGCTCCTTGGCTTAGGGTGACAAGAATGTCGCCCCCGAACCGTTCTATTTCGCTCGTGTAATGGTCGGGTGCTTCTGGCAAATTTTCCCACCTTGTCCATGCATCAGCGCCAGATAGAAATTGATGATTTACCGGTGCCTCAAAGACCCCAGCATCTGTGGCGACAACCCATTTATCTTCGACCAAACAGACATCCAAAACTTCTCGTAAGTCTTGGGATCCAGTCACAAACCATGTGTCTCTTACCTCTAATTTCTCGAGGTCTAAGACCACCACGCCAAATCCACATGCCAGGTAAGCTCCGTCATCGAAAACGAGAATTTTCCGGATTCCTTTGTCACCGATAAGGCTGCTTGTAATGATGTCGGGCATATTGTAGGTGCCTCCATTTGAGACCAAATCGATATTCCCGTCTGCATACCCTACGATTAAGACCTCATTGGGTCCATACCAGCTCATGGCTGTAGGATTTGATTGAGAAAGCCCTTGAATTTGACTTATTCTCGTGGTCAGATTTGTGGACGATTCAACTTTAAAAACCGCATACTCTGTTCTGGCAAAAGCGATGCTTGCCCCATCTTCATCTACCCCCGAGATGACTTCGAGCACAACACCATAAGGAAAATAATCTTTCCAGGTGCCTACGGGTCGATTCTCCTGCGCAGAAATGTTTCCAAAGCCAGGTCCCAACAGGAAGGCCAGGGAAAATCCTACAAAAAAGAAGATATTTCTAAAATTTATTCGGCGGTTCATCATGTGCACTTAGTACGCCTCTAAGTTCGGGATATTGTGCTCATTCTACAGTTTTGTATCGAAAAAATTGCCACCCCTCTGTTTCGAGTTTCCCCATCGCTTCCTCATCAGCCAATTCGTAGATATATCCACGTTTTGAGTGCTTTGCTCTCACGATAGACCAAACGATTAATAAAGCAAGTAAATTCTCGACCTCCTCAAAGCCCAGTTTTGCAAGTTTTGCAACTTGCACAAATCGAAGTTCTCGACCTTCCCTCCAGGCGGAAAACAAATTGCCAACATGAATGTCATATCTAAATTCCGACCGTTCTTGTCTCATTTGGTATTGCATCACCTTGACCATGACTGAGTTCGCCTTATGAATTCGGTCCTGTCTTCTTATGTAGGCATCCCACTTAGTGACACCATTGTCATTCACCCCTTCAACATAGTGAGGTCGTGAATTTGATTTCGGGATTTTTACTTCGAGCACACTCAGATGCCCTACTTTCCATACTTGTATGTCAAAATTAATGGCGGGCTTACAGTACATATTGGAAGCGGCTTCAATCATGTGATACTCCTCTGAGGTGTTGCAACCCGAGACAGTGCCATTGTCCTTGACCCCAATTAACAATCTCCCACCATCCGTATTTGCAAAGCCTGCCATGGTTTTTGCAATCTTTCTAGAATCGTCAATCCGGAGTTTGAAATCCTGATTTAAATGCTCTCCTTCCTCGATTAATTTCAGTACAAAAGACATTTTTCGAAGATAAGTATAAGATAACAGACTTAATCGCCTTTGTTTTCCTGATAGATTGCTTACTTTTGCAGCGGAATAAGAGGTATAGAAAGAAAATTGAGGGGCAAAAGCCCTATTTTTTTGCGCTAAACTTTTATCCCAAACTATTTATAAACCGTTAAAAATCCCCATGATCGACTCAAGGGCAGTACACAAGTTAGCAAACGAATTCCTTGAAGGGGGTTCGGGCTTTGTTGTGGATGTTAAGGTCGCAAGCGGTAACGTGATAAAAATTGCGCTCGAAAATGACGAACAGACGTCTATTCAAGACTGCGTTGCGTTAAGTCGTCATATTGAAGGCAGTTTTGATCGGGAAGAAGAGGATTTTTCTTTAGATGTTGGGTCGCCTGGTCTAGATCAACCTCTTAAAGTTTTGCGTCAGTATTTAAAGCTCATCGGCAAACAAGTTTCCGTGCAACCGAATGAAGGCAAAAAGATGGTGGGGGAGTTGGTTAATGTACAGGAAGAAAATGGAATGGTACAAGGTTTGGTCCTAAAGACACGTGAAAAAAAGCGCATCGAAGGACGGAAAGCCAAGCAATGGGTTGAAGAGGAGCACAAGCTTCAAGCCAGTGATATAGAATGGACAAAAGTGATAATTTCTTTTAAATAAGACACAATGCAACTGAACCTGATAGATTCGTTTCGCGAATTCAAAGATTTCAAAAACTTCGACAAGGAGACCATGATGGCTATCCTAGAAGATGTATTTAGAAATATGATAATTAAGAAGTTTGGCTCTGATGAGAACTTCGATTTAATCATCAACCCCGAGAAGGGGGACCTCGAAATTTGGCGTAACCGCGAAATAGTCGCCAACGACGCAGTAGAAGATTCGAACGAACAAATCTCGCTTGAAGATGCCCTTAAGATTGAGGCTGACTTTGAAGTAGGTGAGGAAGTTTCAGAAGAAATTTTACTCGAGTCCTTTGGACGTCGCGCTGTTCTTTCTCTTCGCCAAAACCTCGTTGGTCGCATCATGGATATCGAGAAAGATGCGATATACCAGAAGTATAAAGAGCGTATCGGTGAGGTCATCACGGCAGAGGTTTATCAAATTTGGAAGCGAGAGATTCTTCTTGTTGATGATGATGACAACGAAGTGGTGATGCCACGTGATCACCAAATACCAGGGGATTTCTTTAAAAAAGGAGACAGTATCCGCGCAGTTGTAGCTGCCGTCGAATTACGAAACAATACACCCCGAATCATCCTTTCCCGAACTGCACCGGAATTCTTAGAACGTCTCTTCGAATCTGAAGTTCCTGAAATTTTTGATGGGCTTATTACGATTAAAAAAATTGTAAGATCTCCTGGTGAGAGAGCAAAAGTAGCCGTTGAGTCTTATGATGACAGGGTTGATCCTGTAGGTGCTTGTGTAGGGATGAAAGGATCGAGAATACATAGTATTGTTCGTGAACTTCGCAATGAAAATATTGACGTGATTAACTGGACTGAAAACAAGGAGCTTCTCATGTCTCGTGCGTTAAGTCCAGCAAAAATTTCTTCCATCACGCTTAAAGACGATTCAGATAGGGCTGAGGTGTACCTGAAACCCGATCAAGTTTCTCTTGCGATCGGTAAAGGAGGCAATAACATTAAACTGGCAGGTTTATTAACTGGATATGAAATCGACGTTTTCCGTGAAGAAGATGAATCCGAGGAAGATGTTGAATTGATGGAGTTCAGTGATGAAATAGATGCTTGGATTATAGAAGAGTTCATAAAAATTGGGTGTGATACTGCACGTTCTGTACTCGACTTAGATGAAGAAGGTCTCATTTCACGTACGGATTTGGAAGCGGAGACAGTAAAAGAAGTTATAAGGATCTTAAAGAAGGAACTCGAATAATTCACATGTAAGTCGATCATTCAACATCTAAGTTGTTAGCTGTTTCTTGAGAGACTTCAATTTATAGCCCCTTCATTCCCTAACTTCCCCAACGATAATAAAGCCCATGGCCGACGCAAATAAACCAGTACGATTAAGTAAAGCAGCCCGTGAATTCAATTTAGGCATAGGCACCATTGTTGATTTCCTCGACACAAAAGGAATCAGCGTGGATGCAAATCCCAATACGAAACTCACCCCGGATGTTTATGCGATTGTACGCGGAAATTTCCAAGGTGATAAAGAGGATAAGGAAGCGGCACAGAGGTCTTCAGTCTCTGTTTCTGAACGTGAAAACATTACGCTTGCTAGCGCAAGAAAACGTCCAGCAATGAAAGTTGAGGTTGAAGAGCAAGAAATTGATCTCAGTATTTTCAAGAAGAGCAATGCACAGCCTGATGTTGCAAGATCTAAAAGCGTAGAGGATGAATTGGCTGAAGATGCTGAGAAACAAAAAGCTAAAGCGGCATCAGAAGCGGCGATAAAAGCGGCTGAGAAATCAGCAGCTGAAGAAGTCGAAAATAAAGCTAAACAGGCCCAAGCGGAAGCTGCCGCAAAAGCCGTAGCCCAAGCTGCTGAAGCTGAAGCCCAAGCTGCTGAAGCCGAAGCCCAAGCTGCTGAAGCCGCAGCCCAAGCTGCTGAAGTGACAAAGGACAAAGAATCGAAGGGGAAGGGGTCAGTAAAAACACCAGAGATCAAAGGTTTAAAAGTTCTTGGAAAATTGGACTTTGAAGCACAAGCAAGGGAAGCCTCTGAAAAGAAAGCTGCCGCCGTTGTTGCAAGAGCAAAAGCGAATGCCGAAAAAGATAAGATTGTTGTGAAATCAGCTTTGCCAGACATCGTTGTTGCAACAGATTTAAATGTAGATAAGCCAGATATTCCGATTATTAAAACCAAAGTAGAGAAACTCTCTGGTCCAAAAGTGGTTGGAAAAATTGACCTTCCGGTCGAGAAGAAAAAGACCAAGGACAATGGCAAACGTAAACGCGTAAGAGTCAAGGTTGATATAGAAAAGCAAGCAAAGACTACTGGAAGAGGCGTAGGCCGACCTGGTTCAGTTGGAGCAGGAGGTCGTGTAGGAGCGAATAAGGGGCCTGGAGGAGCCGCTAGAGGAGGGGCAGGTAAAGGTTCGGCAGGGCGTGGTGGGGCTAATAGAGGTCCAGGAAACAGAGGTGCAGTTAAAAAGGAGGTGAGTCAGGAAGATATCAAGAAGGAAATCAGAGAGACGCTTGCACGTCTTTCAGGTGGTAAGAAGTCTAAGTCTTCTAAGTTGAGGCGGGCAAAACGTAAGGATATTAAAGAACGTTCGGATGATGAAATGGTTCGTCAGCAGCTGGAGGAGACCGTCCTTAAATTAACAGAATTCGTCACCGTTCAGGAGCTTGCAACAATGATGGATAAGTCTGTCAATGATGTAATCTCTGCGTGTATGACTTTGGGGATTATGGTTTCAATTAATCAGAGATTAGATTCAGAAACGATTACGATGATTGCTGAAGATTTCGGATTTGAAGTCGAGTTTGTAAGTTCGGATCTCGAGGATTCCATCGAATTAGAAAAGGACAATGAAGAAGATTTGGTTTCTCGTCCTCCAATTATCACAGTCATGGGTCACGTTGACCATGGTAAAACCTCACTTCTGGATTACGTGCGAAAAGCCAATGTGATTGCAGGTGAAGCAGGAGGGATTACCCAGCATATTGGCGCTTACTCTGTCGTTGTCGAAAGTGGGCAACAGATTACATTCTTAGATACGCCAGGTCACGAGGCTTTCACGGCCATGCGTGCTCGTGGTGCTCAAGTTACTGATTTAGCAATCATTGTTATTGCTTCTGACGATGCGGTAATGCCTCAAACAAAGGAGGCTATTCACCACGCTCAAGCTGCAGAAATACCTATGATTTTTGCGCTTAATAAGATGGATCGGGAGGAGGCGAATCCAGATAAGATTAAAAAGGAACTCAGCGAGATGAATGTGCTGGTTGAGGAGTGGGGAGGAAAGTATCAGTGCCAAGAAATCTCTGCGAAAGAGGGGACAAATATTGAGGAATTACTTGAGAAAGTGCTTTTAGAAGCAGAGATGCTGGAATTAAAAGCAAACCCTGAAAAACGTGCGATCGGTACAGTTGTGGAAAGTACATTAGATATTGGACGTGGATATGTCACAAACCTGTTGGTTGAGTCTGGTACGCTTCACGTTGGAGACCCAATACTTGCTGGTCAATATTCAGGCAAAATAAAAGCGATGTTTGATGAACGCGGAAATCGTGTTGACTCAGCAGGGCCATCTGTTCCTGTCTCTGTTCTCGGTTTTGATGGCGCGCCTAATGCAGGAGATAATTTCAACGTATTTGAAGATGAGAAAGAAGCGCGGACAATCGCTGTTAAAAGACAGCAACGTCAACGTGAACAAGGTGTTCGTACTCAGAAGAGTGTCACTCTTGAGGAATTGGGCCGTCGTATCGCAGTGGGAGAATTCAAGGAGCTCAACCTGATTGTTAAAGGTGATGTGGATGGATCTATTGAGGCGCTTGGGGATTCTCTTGAAAAGCTTTCTACTGAGAAGGTACAAGTTAAGATTATCCACAAGGCAGTAGGTCAGATTTCAGAATCAGACATACTTTTGGCGTCAGCGTCAAACGCTTACATTATAGGCTTCCAAGTTCGCCCTTCAGCAACTGCTCGTAAACTCGCTGAAGAAGAGGAAGTACAGATCAAACTATATTCTGTCATATACAAAGCAATTGAAGAGATTAGAGAAGCAATGGAAGGACTTCTTTCAGCGAAGATCGAAGAGAAAGTTGTAGGAAGTGCTGAGATCCGTGAGACCTTTAAGATTTCTAAAATTGGAACAATCGCTGGATGTATTGTTAATGAGGGTAAGATTTTACGTTCAAGTAAGGTTAGGGTGCTTCGTGAGGGTATTGTCGTTTATACGGGCTTGTTAGGTTCACTTAAGAGATTCAAAGACGACGCAAAGGAAGTCGCAAAAGGATACGAGTGCGGGCTTAATATTGATAAGTTCAACGATATTAAAGTCGGAGACGTTATAGAGGCTTACGACGAAATAGAAGTGAAACAGTCGTTAGATAGTTGATATACTGACGATTAAAGTCTAGGTGTTTCTATATCGGTTGGGACAATGACTGCATTTGGGTAGCGTTTTTTTAATATCCCCAATTCAAATTCTGCCTCCCATCGGTCCCTGTAATTTCCTACGGAGACAATGTAGTTTGGTGCGATTGATTCCAGATATACTTTTTTCCCTGCAAGTTGACGTCTACACTTGGCTCTAACTTCACGCGCACTTTCAAGATCACCAAAATGAATTTGAACACGATAGCCCTTGAGATGCTTAACCTCCTCAAGCGTCTTTGCATTGATACTCATTATTATGGAATCCATATAAACTTGAACGTGCCCCATTCCGATTCTCTTTTCTAACACGCCGATTTCATGCGTATCATTGATAGAATCAATCTTCTCAATGATGGTTGTATGAATATTTGTGCAGCTGTCCAAAGGGGTTATTTGTGAAACAACCTGGGTTGTGTCAGGTGTAGATTGAAAGATGTTTTTCCAGCAAGAAACACCTTGCTGAGCATAGTTCGATGAAGGTTCAACGAAGAAAAACAAAGCGAAAATTGTGATGTTTAAAAAAAATATTACAAGCTTATTCATGATGCAAATCTAATAGATGTATTCATTTTAAGCGTCTTACCGATTAAAATTTGTTTGGAAACAGTCTAAATAAGAAGATGTGCTGACATTGCTATGACATAAAGAGGTGATAAACGTAAATTTCATTGTATTTTTGTATGGTAATTGAGTGTCCTCGATTGATAAGAAAAAACCTATGAACAGTCGTTTGATCCGCGTTCAACATCTAGCATTAGCTATATGCACAGCACTACTTTTCCAGGGATCTGGAATCGGTGCACAAAGTATCTGGGAGGTAGGAGATCCTATAAGTGGACAAACACTTTTCAATGCAAACTGTGCGTCTTGCCATAAAATAACTGATGAAGTCCTTGTAGGGCCAGGATTGTTAGGCCTTCAGGATAGATGGGGATCCACCGATGAGATGCTTGTTAAGTGGATTCAAAATCCCCAAGAGGCCCATGAATCTGGAGACAAGTACATCAAAGGATTGGTCGATCGTTATGTGGGAACCTATGGGTGGATGACAGCTCAAGCTGTTTCTAAAGAGGAGATTGGAGACATTTTGGCTTACGTAGGTAACCCTCCAGAAGTTCTAGGGGCTACTGCTGATGCGAGTGCCGATTGCCCTACGATAGATGACGAAAAAGTAGAGGATTCTGAATCTGAGAATGCGATTTGGTTCCTGATTTTGTTTGTCCTTTTCATTACGATTGCACTGGGTGCTTCCGGTGTAAATCGTTCGCTCACAGATGTGTTGGCAGAGAAAAATGGTGAGGAGATGTTGCCGGACTCTAGTTATATGCAGCGGTTAGGCGGATGGGTTTGGAATAACCTTGTATTTGTTTCTTTGATAGGCGTATTCTTTGTCTTATACCTTGTAGTAGCTGGCTATTCAGCGCTTATGGACATCGGTCTTTATGCCGACTACAGCCCAGATCAACCCATTGAATTTATCCACAGCATTCACGTTTGTGAAAACGAAATAGATTGTAAGTATTGTCACCACAGTGCTTATGAGTCTAAACATGCTGGAATACCTAGCACAAACGTTTGTATGAACTGCCACAAAGCAATAAAGAAAGGAAAAAAATCCGGCACGGCAGAAATTGAAAAGATTTACGCTGCAATAGGTTTTGACTCAAATTCTGGAACCTACATAGACGGTGAAGGAGGGATTGGTAATTTATTGCCTCAGGACAGTTATAACGGGGAGCCTATCAAGTGGAACAAAGTACATAACCTTCCTGATCACGTGTTCTTCAGCCATCAGCAACATGTGACTGTCGGGGGTCTGCAGTGCCAGAACTGTCACGGTGACGTCAGCACATACAGTGTAGGTCGAATCGCCCCTGTGGAGGAAATTAATGAATTGGTAGATGCATTTCCAGGGTTGATTCAATTGTCAAAGCCTACTCTTACTATGGGATGGTGTCTAGAATGCCACAATAAAGCAGAGGTTGATATGACCAGCAACGGATATTACGAAGAGCTTCATGAACGACTCAATGACTCTGAAAGAGGCAATGAGGAATTACGTCGCTACCTTGAAGATGATAAAATCACTGTTAGAGAACTTGGCGGCTGGGAATGCTCCAAGTGTCACTATTAATCATATGAACCTGAGAATAAATGGCTAATAGAAAGAAATACTGGGCCGCATTAGATGAGCTAGAGGGAACAGAAGTGTTTCAGCAGCTTCAGAAGAAAGAGTTTCAGGAGCAGATTCCAGTTGAGGAGTTTTTGGCAGATGAGCGCCATGGCGCAACTACAACAGGCAGAAGAGATTTCTTAAAATTTATGGGGTTTTCATTGGCTGCTGCTACTCTTGCAGCTTGTGAGACGCCAGTCATCAAGTCGATACCTTACATCAATAAACCTGCGGAGGTTACACCAGGGGTAGCGAATCATTATGCGTCAACGTATTATGATGGGCTAGACTACAGTTCTATAATGGTAAAAACCCGAGAAGGTCGACCTATTTTTGTGATGGGGAATTCCAAAACAGGACTTGGAAAAGCAAATGCTCGTGTTATTGGGTCGGTGGTTAGTCTTTACGACAAAGCTAGACTAGATGGTCCTAGAAAGAAAGAAGAATCTATCTCTTGGGAAGAACTTGATTCAAAGATGATATCGGCCATTTCAGAAACTGGACGAAAAGTAATTTTAACCAATACCATATTAAGTCCATCTACTCAAAAAGCAATTGACGCTATGGGGTTTGAGCAAGTTCAGTATGACCCGATCTCATACATGGCTCTTCGCGAAACACACTCTACTTATTTCGGAGTCAATGCTGTACCCTCGTATGATTTCTCAAAGGCAGAAGTGATTGTTAGTATATCTGCCGACTTCTTAAGCAGTTGGCTTACATCTACGAATATAGAGTGTGATTACTCTGCGATGAAAAGTCCAGAAAGAGGCACGCAATCAAAACACTTTCAGTTTGAAACAACAATGTCTCAGACAGGGACAAATGCAGATGTTCGAACGATGATTAAGCCTTCTGATGAAGGAAACGTTGCTGCTGGAATTTTAGCTGCAATCAATGGATCGTCAATCACGAACCTTGATAATGTCACAACGAAACGAGTACAGCAAGCTGCCAAGAGTTTACAAAATTCAAAAGGGCAATCCATCGTTCTTGCAGGATCCAACGATATAGCCACGCAAACTATTGTAGCTTCAATTAATCAAGCTCTTGGCAATTACGGAGAGACCATTAATTTGGATAAGCCTTCAAGATCCTTCCAAGGAAATGATAACAACGTTGCTGATCTTATTGCTGACATGAATGCTGGTAAGTTGTCTGTGTTAGTTACTTATGGATGTAACCCATCTTATGATCTTCCTAATGCAGCAGCCTTTAATGAGGGGATGAAAAAGGTAAAGACTTCTGTTTGCATGAATGGAGTAGCTGATGAGACAGCGATGCGTTCGACATACATTGCGCCAGACCATCACTACCTTGAAAGTTGGAATGACTTAAGCCTGACTTCTGGAAGAATAGACTTGGTGCAACCAACAATAGAGCCTTTATTTCCCACTCGAGCAGCTCAAGAATCATTTTTGATTTGGTCAGGATTAGAAATCACAGATTGGTACACCTTCCTTAGGATGCAATACAATGAAAACTACGCGGAAGATGCGTTGTATTCTGACGCCACTTGGAATGCAGCCGTTCATGATGGAACTTTTGCCATAGCTGAACAATTAGAGACCCCGAATTATGCATCATTCATAGACATATCAAGTGCCTTAACCGAAGTTTCGAATAGAAAAGGCGGAGCGATGCAGCTGGTGACTTATGTAAAAGGAGCGATGGGGGTAGGTCAACATGCCGCAAATCCATTTCTTCAAGAAACCCCGGATCCTGTCTCAAAAGTTACTTGGGACAACTATGTGATGATGTCTAGAGTAGATATGGATGCGATGGGCTTGAATACATACATTGCACAAGAAAATCCTGCATCAGTGGTAAAAGTTACTTCGGGGAAACATACTGTGACCCTACCAGCATTTATGCAACCGGGCCAGAAACCAGGAACTGTTTCTATTGCCTTAGGATATGGGAGAGGGTCTGAAGGAGAGAAAATAGGAAATGCTGCATATCAAACAGGAGAAAAGGGTCAACATATTATGTTGGACTCAGGCAAACCAATGCCTATAGGAGCTAATGCGTTTCCATTTACCAGTCAAGACAACTATGACATCACCATTGAGCCAACAGGCACTGAATATCCGTTGGCGAGTACTCAGCTTCACAGCACATACATGGGGCGTGAATCTGTTGTAAAAGAAACAAACTTGAGTGCATATCTTGCTGAATCTAAAAAGAAAAAAGGAACAGCTTCATGGAACAAGGCTCCAGCTTTAAATGTTCATGAAGATTTAAATCGCGATGGTGTAATTGATTCAAGAGACAAAAAACCAGTTGCAGCCTTCGATTTATGGAACAGTCATGCTGTTGAGGAGGTAGGTCATAGATGGGGCATGACCATTGATTTGACTACATGTACGGGATGCTCATCTTGCGTTACGGCATGTCACATTGAGAATAATGTAACGGTTGTAGGTAAAGATGAAGTTCTTCGTCATCGTGATATGCATTGGATGAGAATAGATAGATATTATGCTTCTGATTATTCATTGGAAAAAGGTGAGGAGGAAGGTGTTGGTGTAATTGAAAGTTACTCGAGGATGGAAGATCCCTCTGAAAACCCTCAAACTGTTCATATGCCAATGATGTGTCAACATTGCAATCATGCTCCTTGTGAGACGGTATGTCCTGTAGCAGCAACAACACACAGCAATGAAGGTTTGAATCAAATGACATATAACCGTTGTATAGGAACGAGATACTGTGCAAACAACTGTCCCTATAAAGTACGTAGATTCAATTGGTTCAACTACAAAGGAAATACAAAGTTTGAGAATGTTAATCCTGCTCATGATTCACTTGCTCGTCTCGTTCTTAATCCTGATGTTACAGTCCGTTCACGTGGAGTCATGGAAAAATGCTCTTTATGTGTTCAAAGAATACAGTCAGCGAAGCTAGATGCAAAGAAGAAACAAGTAAAATTGACTGATGATTTGATTTCTTGTGCATGTTCGGATGCGTGTGCTGCAGGGGCCATTAAATTTGGAGATTTGAATGACAAGGATTCAGCAGTATATAAGCAGTCTCTTAACAATCGCTCTTACCATGCCCTGGATGAGATTGGCGTAAAGCCAAATATTTTTTACCTCACTAAGGTGAGAAATATTGATAGTAACGAAGCTTGATTTAACTACAATGCAGAAAGAATCAGCAATACGCGAACCGTTAATCCTAGGTCACAAGACCTATAAGGACATTACAGACGATGTGGTCGGACCGATTATGGGTCCTGCTTCACTCGGCTGGAAAATTTTGATTACCATTTCGAGCATTATTGCGATTTATGGAATAGGCTCAATTTTATACCTCATAAGCACAGGAATTGGCGTTTGGGGGTTAAATAAAACTGTGGGATGGGCTTGGGACATTACGAACTTCGTATGGTGGGTAGGTATTGGTCATGCTGGAACCTTGATTTCTGCGGTGCTTCTGCTCTTTAGACAAAAATGGCGTATGGCGATTAACCGTTCAGCAGAGGCCATGACCATCTTTGCGGTCATCATGGCTGCCGTTTTCCCAGGAATACACATGGGAAGGATTTGGTTGGCGTATTATGTTTTCCCATTGCCCAATCAATTCGGGTCACTTTGGGTCAATTTCAACAGCCCACTTCTTTGGGATGTATTTGCAATTTCCACCTACTTTTCAGTATCACTTGTGTTCTGGTATGTGGGGTTGATTCCAGATTTCGCGACGATTCGCGACAGGGTCACAAAGCCATTTGCAAAGAAAATGTATGGCATTATGAGTTTTGGTTGGAGTGGACGTGCAAAACATTGGAATCGTTTTGAGGAGCTCAGTTTGGTGCTTGCGGGGATTGCCACCCCACTTGTATTCTCTGTTCACTCTATTGTATCTATGGACTTTGCGACGTCAGTCATTCCTGGATGGCACACGACAATTTTTCCTCCTTACTTTGTGTCTGGCGCTGTATTTTCCGGGTTCGCCATGGTCCAAACGCTCTTGCTTGTGATGCGCAAAGCATACAAGCTCGAAGACTATATCCATGTCAAGCATGTCGAGTACATGAACATCGTAATTATTGTGACGGGTTCCATTGTGGGTGTCGCTTATTTGACTGAGTTGTTTATTTCCTGGTATTCTGGTGTAGAGTACGAAAGCTATGCATTCATCAACCGATTCTCAGGGCCTTATAAAGCGGCTTACTGGACGATGATGACCTGCAACGTCATAAGTCCCCAACTGTTCTGGTTTAAGAAAATCAGACGATCCTTGGTGGCGACTTTCATCTTGTCAATTGTGGTCAATATCGGAATGTGGTTTGAGCGTTACGTAATCATCGTCACCTCTCTTCACAGAGATTACCTTCCTTCTAGCTGGGGGGAGTTTATTCCTTCAGCTACTGACGTATCAGTATTTATTGGCACGATGGGAATATTTCTGACACTTTTTCTCGCCTTTACAAGATTTTTTCCGGTACTCGCTTTGAATGAGCTAAAGACAATCTTAAAGTCCAGCGGGGAGTCATACAAAAATGAACAAGTCAAATAATACCATGATGAAAAAGGTATTCCACGTCATGTACGACGACGACGAAAAGCTACTGGTGGCTGCGCGTGAACTTGTTAGCAAGGGCATACATGTAAACGAAGTTTATTCACCATTTCCAATACACGGGATTGACCCCGTGATTGGAATTAAACGTACCCGATTGGCAATTGCATCTTTCATGTATGCCATGACAGGCTTGTCATTGGCTGTCTTCTTTATGTGGTATACCATGATATCTGATTGGCCTATGAATATCGGAGGAAAACCAAGTTTTTCTTTTCTTGAAAATTTACCGGCCTTCATCCCTGTATCATTTGAGTTCTCAGTCTTCTGTGCAGCCCATGGTATGGTCATTACATATCTTCTCCGAAATGGTACACTTCCTGGGATGCCTGCGACAAACCCTGATCCCAGAACGACTGATGACAAGTTTGTCATGGAAATAACGACCGATACAAATAGTATGAATGCTCAGGATCTTGAATCGGAAATTAAGAAGACAGATGTTTTCGAACTAAGCATCAAAGACGTGAAGTAATCATGATGTTCAAACAAATACAACACACCACTTTAGTGATTATAGCTTTTGCTATGGTGACTTCATGTACAACAGATCCAAATAGTCCAGGTGTGGAATACATGCCTGACATGTATAGGTCTCCTGCGATTGAAGCTTACGTTGATTATGGCGAGGATCCGTACTATGTGACAGAGGAAGTAGCTGTTTCTCAACGCAACAAGCAAAGTGCACGCAAGCCTGTTGCAGGGTCAATTGCATTTCAAGGAGATGCCAAGGCGTTCAGCCTTCCATACCCTTATCCAAATACGCCAGAAGGCTATGAAATGGCGGGAAAAGAGAATCGTTCTCCACTGCCTACAACACTAGAGAACATTGAGGCCGGAGCGTTAAGTTTTGGATTAATGTGTTCTCATTGTCACGGCGAGACAGGAAAAGGAGATGGTGCCATTTCTAAGAATGGCCATATTCTGGGTATTCCTGATTTCTCAGCGAAATTGAAAGACCTTCCAGAAGGCAAGATGTATCACACTTTGATGTATGGGAAAGGTCTTATGGGTTCTCATGCATCTCAGATTTCTCCCAAAGGGCTTTGGCAGATTGTACAATACATTAAGGTCATGCAAAATGGGGGGGAGATGCCTTCCTTTAACGAAGATGGTGCGGAGGGAATGACTGAAAATCAAAATAACAACTAACCATGGAATTCAAATTTGAAGGACGTGCTAAGCTGATTACTCAAGTCTTAATGGCCTTGGGATTAATCGCTCTTGTTGGAGGATATCTAACGGATCATTCTGACCATCACCAAAGATGGTGGGCGAATTTACTTGTTAATGGATTTTTTTATTTTTCTATTTCATTGGCGGCACTGTTTTTCTATGCCTTGCAATATGCTACAGAAAGCGCTTGGTCTGTTGTCATTAAACGATTCTTAGAAGCCATGTTTGGGTATATGCCCTATGGTGCGGCTGTCATTGTCATCGTTCTGTTGGCAGGGCATTTGGATTTACACCACTTGTATCATTGGATGGACACCTCGCTTTATCATGAGTTTATGACCGTAGAGGGGGGCGTGACTACCTACGCTGACAAAGAAGTTTCAGGTGCTGTTGCGAATCCGAATTACGATCACATCATTGCTGGAAAGAAAGGATATTTCTCAGCCTGGTTCTTCTGGTTACGGACAATCATTTACATCATAACCTTCCTTGGTTTTGCGATGTTATTTCGCAAGTGGTCTCTTCAAGAAGACAAGGGACCCAATCTCGATTTACACTACAAGGTCTTCCGTCGCAGCGCCCTATTCTTGGTGTTTTTCGCAGTGTTCTCTTCAACGCTATCCTGGGATTGGTTGATGTCGATTGATCCTCACTGGTTTAGTACACTCTATGGATGGTATTTGTTTTCGGGCATGTGGGTGGCGATGATCATCTTCACACATGTCACGATTCTTTGGTTGAGAACGCAAGGATACTTTTCAGAAATTTCGAAAAGTCACATGCATGATTTGGGAAAATGGATGTTTGCAATCTCCATGCTGTGGAGTTACCTTTTCTTCAGTCAATTTATGCTTATTTGGTATTCAAATATTCCTGAAGAAGTGACTTACTATGTGAGTCGAGTGTTCACAGATTATAAAGTTCCGTTCATCCTCATGTTTTTAATCAACTTTGTGGTTCCTTTTCTAGTTTTAATCTCTAGAGACACAAAACGGAA